>Ga0209350_1000004_pt1 | contig 166385 bp, 158 predicted proteins | sample GraSoi013_2_20cm_2_FD_185822 | JGI IMG/M metagenome (GOLD analysis project Ga0209350, IMG submission 185822) | Grasslands soil microbial communities from the Angelo Coastal Reserve, California, USA - Sample 09_27_2013_2_20cm (SPAdes) (version 2) | ecosystem: Environmental > Terrestrial > Soil...
CGTCGACTACCAGCCCACGCGCGATGAGCGCGGCGGTTTCGTCGAACGGGGTGTGACTGTAAGCGATGCCGCCCGCCACGTAGCGACCCGGCCGCAGCCGCAGCCCGAGCGCCGCCGTCAGGGGCGTGGTCCCGGCGCCACCGTCCGGGTCGAGTCGCCGTACGCCGAGGCCCGCCTGCACCGCGGCCTTGGCGCCCAGGGGCGCGGAGATCTGCCCCCCAACGCCGAAGCTCGAGCCGGCCGCGACGGTATCGAACGAAGCGCGCCGCCAACCGGCCCGCAGCGTGCCCCGCACCGCCGTGCTGAGCGACGCCTCGTAGTACGCCTCCTGGGCCACGAACGTGTTGCCGTCGGAATCGCCCGCGCCGTCGACCGTTGTCCGCACACTCGGCCGGACGGCCGCCCGGAGCTCCCGCTCCAACTCGAGCACCGAGCGATCCTGCGGCGCGAGCACGCGCGCCCGCGCGGCATAGCCCTCGGCAAGGGCCGGCTGTCCCTTCCAATAGAGCGTCTGCGCGAGGCCGATCAACAGCTCGGCGTCGTCCGCGTGCCGGGCGAGCGCCTCGCGCCACAGACGCTCCGCGCGGTCCAGGTCCCCGCTCCATGCCACCGTACGCGCCCGGCCCGCGAGCGCGTCCGTGCGGTCGGGCGCGCGCGCCAGCACGGAGTCGTACAACGTGCCGGCCGCCACTGTGCGATCTGCCCACGAGAGCACCCGCGCCTGCGCCACCATGATGTCGCCGTCCTGGGACGCGAGGCGGCGCAACCGGCCGAAGCGCTCGAGTGAGCGGCCCAGCTTGCCGTCCCAGCTGTCGAGGATCGCGAGCTGATACAGCGCCCGCACGTTGGTCGAGTCGGCCGCGAGCGCGCGCTCGTACGCCGCGCGCGCCGCGCGGTAGTCGCCCCGCTTGAACGCCGCCTCGGCGTCGGGCAGCTGCGCCGCGAGCGGGCGGACCACCACTACGGCCGCGGCACCGAGCACGAGCAGCACCCCGGCGAGCGCCGTCCTCACCAACTCCCCCACACGTCGCGCAGCGCTGCGTACGCGGGCTTGAGACGCTCGTGCCACACCGGCTCCTCCCACGGCGCCCAGGCGTACGTCGTGCGCGCCGGCAGCCAGGCGCGCACCGCGCCATCGTTGCGAGCCACGGCCGCCACGGCGACGCGGAATCCCGCGCTCACCGTGGTCTCGAAGCGGTCGGGCAGCGCGATGCGCCGCAGCACGCGCCGCGACGACGGATCGGTCACATTGAGCAATCCCCAGGCGAGCCGCACCTCGACGAGTCCGGCGTCGCGATCCACGTACCAATCGGCCAGACTCGACACCGCGGCGCGGCCGTAGCGCAACCGCCCGCGGTTCACACCGCGCGCCGGATACGTCCGCCCATCGCGCGCGATGCGCCAGCGATTGGTCGTCACGAACAGCGAATCCCATGCACCTCCCGCGGACGCACCGTCGAGTGTCGCCCCCCAGTGGTAGAACGCGTCGAGCGCCGTGGGTCCCGCCCGGCGCCGGGGGACCAAGTAGGGATTGTACGCCGGCGCCACGAGGAGTTGTGCGTCGCTCGTATCGTTCAGGACGAGCGCGAACTCGAAACCCACATCGCTCACTTCCGACACACCCGGCAAGGCCCGCTCGCCCCCCGAGCCTCGCTGCGTCTCGATGCCGACGACGTAGCGCGTCGAGTCGAGTACTGGTCCGCCGTCGAGCACGAGGTACAGGTAGGACGGATCCGCGCCGACCCGCAAGGCGACCGTGTCGCTGTGCTCGAGCAGCGGCAGCGCGCGCCACCGGGCCGCGTCGCCGCCTGGCTCGGGCGTCGCGTCGGCCGTTCCCGCGTACTCCCCCAGCAGGCCGTAACTCTGCTCCGCATCCATCACATTGTGCCACAGTCGGGTTCGCTCGGCGGGCAGCTCGAGATCGATGGTCACCCATGTGTGCTTGAACCACTCGTCGAGCCACGCGAACACGATCCCACCTGCGAGACCCGCCTCGCGGATCTCGCGCGTGAGGCGCACATCGATGGCCGCCATCTCCGCTTCGTCGTGGCCACCGTGGTGCAGCCCCTCAGGCTGGAGATGCGACAGGCCGCGCGACGACGGTACGCCATACTCCGCCACGAGCAACGCGCGCCCGGCATGATGCCGCCGCAGGTCCAGCAGGTAGCCGAAGTAGTGCGACGGCCCCTCGGCCGAGCGCGCCGCCCCGTATCCCGCGTCCAGGTCAATGAAGTCGGGATAGTACGGGTAGGCGTGATACGCCGCGAAATAGCCCGCGATGTCCTCGGTGGTCGTCCGTACCAGCATCGCGTCGAGCGCGTCCACGTCGTTGTCGTATTCCTTGAGCCGCGGGTTGGGCGGAAAACCGTAGCGCCGGCGCAGGGCCTGCTCCTCCGCCCGGCTCGACTCCGTGGGGTGCCGTAACGGGTCGAGCGGCGGCCAATTGGTGTAGGCGATCGGCCGCTGGGCGTGGTAGACGTCCCATTCGTACTCGAGTAGCTCGTCGCACTGCTCCGCCAGCCACACGTCGGCCGGCGTGCCGCGATCCACGGCGAGAAACCGCCCCGGGTAGGAGCGGCGGCCGTGCGGCCTCCGGTTGTACGCGTGAATCGAGAACGGCTCCCACTCCCGCCCCAGCACCCAGGCCAGCACATGATCCGAGACGTCGGCGTCGTAGCGCCCCCACGCGTGTCCCGCCCGGGCGGCGACCCGCGCGCGACCGTGCACCACGTCCACCGCCCGCCGCATCTCGCGCCCCAAGGCGGCCTTCCAGCCGGGGGCGTCGTAATTGCCGCCGGGGGGCAGCTCGGCCCACACGCCATGCACCAGCCAGAGGGCGCGGTCGGGGTGGCCTTCATTCCAGCGCCGCAGCGCCCGATAGAATGCCGGTGGGAGAATCGTATAGAGCCGCACGGTGTTCGCGTGAGCCGCCGCGATCAGCTCGAGCCAGCGCGCGTATGTGGAGTCGTCGGGGGGAAACTGGGACGGGAACTTCCCCGGCAGTGCGGCGCCGAGGTTGATGCCTTTCACGTAAAACGGCTCCCAGCCTTGCGCGGTCCGCACCTCGAAGTGCTCCCCCTGCGTACGCGCCGCGACCTGAGGCTCCGCGCTCGGCGCCACCGGCGGGGGCGCGAGCCCTGAGTCCACGCCCCACGCGAGCAGCTCGATATAATCCGGCGCGCGCGCGACAGCCCGGCGCAGCGCCAGCACGGCCTCGCGCCTCCGGCCCAGCCGCCCCCGGGCCACGCCCAGGCCGTACCAGCCGTCCGCCGCGGTCGAGTCCGCCGCGAGCGCGCGCCGGAACAGTCGCTCGGCCTCCCCGGCGCGCCCCTGACGCAGCATCACGAACGCGGCGCCGATGTCGGGCTCTGCAACGCTCGGACACAGCGCCTGGGCGGCGGCGAACTGGGCCGCCGCAGGCTCGAGCGCCCCGCTCCGGTAGGCGCGCCACCCGCTGTCGACCGCCGCGGCTGCCGCTTGGGGACAGACGGCGGCCGTGGGATGCTGCGTTAGCGGGGCCATCAGCAGGACGAGCATCACGGTCGGACAACATAATGAAAGTCGTGCGGCGCTATGGCATTCGAGCCCCACCTTTCCAATCTTGTGACCATGTCGGTGGACCACACGCCCGCCGAGCTGCCGCCGGGGCTCCTGGCCGAGTACCTGGAGAGCGCCGCTACACAGTTGCGGGTGCTGGCCGAGCTGGCGGAACGCCTGGCGGTGGCGGCGAACGACACCGAGGCGCTGGATGGGCTGCGCCGGGAGACGCACAAGATCCGCGGCTCGGCGGGCTCGTACGGATTCTGGGAGGCGTCCCGTCTCGCCGCCGGGATGGAGGAGACCGCCAAAGACTGGGTGGCCCGACCGCATGACGCCGACCTGGACCGCGGCTCGATCGCGCAGTGGTTCGTCGTGCAGCTGGCCGAGTCGCTGCAGCTCGAGGCTCCGCCGCCGGGGGAGCGCTCCGCCCGACCGGCTCCAACACCTGCGCCAAGTCCCGCCCCCGCCCCCGCCCCCGCCCCGGCGCCGGACGCGCCCGAAGTGATCCTAGTGGAAGACGACCCGGCGCTGGCGGGGTTGCTCGAATACGGCCTGCGGGCCCGCGGATACCGCTTCGTCACCTTTCGCAACGGGCGTGACGCGCTGGACGCCTTGCTCGCCCTGGACGTGGGCGAGCTGCACCCCCTGCTGCTGCTCGACGTCGACCTCCCGGCGCTCGACGGATACTCCATCCTCGACACGCTCACGCGCGAGCGTCCGGGCCAGTACCGCGTGGTGTTCACGACCGTGCACGGCGACGAGTCGGAGCAGCTGCGCGGGCTCGAGGCGGGGGCGCTCGACTACCTGGTGAAGCCCATCAGCCTGCGCGTGGCGCTCGAGAAGATCCGCCGCTGGGTGGGCCGGTGACGGCGCGTCATTTCCTGGCCGTCGTCGCGCTGGCGCAGGGCGTGTTGCTCGCGGCCCTGCTGATCCTCATCGTGCTCAATCGCTGGTTCCGTCTGCGCCGCCGTGCGCGCGACCACCCCCGCCGGCAGGCGGTCGAGGGGGTGATGCAGCGCTGGGCGTTGGGGCAGGCGGAGGTGCGCGACGTGTTGGCGCCGCTCGCCCGGCTTCCCGTCTCACTGGCGGTGGACGCCCTGGTGAGCTGGTCGGCGCGGGTGCCGGGCGACCGCTGGGGCCGGCTCGCGGGCGCGCTCGAGCGCGAGTGGTGGGCGCGGCTGGTGCGCAGCGGCGCGCTTTCTGTCCGTCGCCGCCACACCCGCCGATACCGCGCGTCTACTCAAGCTGCTGCGCGATCCACATCCCGCCGTGCACATCGCCGCCGTGGCCACGCTCGAGCGGGTGGAGAGCGCGGCGCTCGCCACCGCGGCGCTCGATCGCCTGCCGCAGCTGGCGCCGACGGTGGGCGCCTACTACGCCGGCATGCTGCGGCGCTCCCGCACGACCGTGGTGCGGCTGCTGCTCACCCGGCTCCGCCGCAGGGACGATGCGGCGCTCGCGCGGCTCGCCGAATTCGCCGCGCGGCTGCAGGAGCCCGCCCTGCGCGAGGCGCTCACAGCGCTCGCGGGCCACCCGGACGCCGAAGTGCGCACCCAGGTCGCACGGGCGTTGGGCGCCTTCCCGCACGCCGAGTCGCTCACCGCGTTGACCCGGCTCGCAGGCGACGCGCACTGGCCGGTGCGCGCCCACGCGGCGCGCTCGCTCGGCATGCTGGCCGACCCGGCCACGCTGCCGCTGGTGCACGCCGCGCTGCGCGACCCGGACTGGTGGGTGCGGCTGCGCAGCGGGCTCGCCCTCACGCGCTTCGGCTCCGCCGGCCGCAATGCGCTGCTCGCGGCCGAAGTGGGCGCGGACCCGAGCGCCCGCGACATGGCCCGCCTGGTGCTCGGGCTCTCGCCCCAGGCACTCGCCGAGTTCGCCGCGTGAGCGGGCTCGTCCGCGACGCGAACTTCGCCATCCTGGTCTACTTCCTGGCGCTCAACTCGTTCTACGCGCTGCTGCTGGTGCTCTCCATCCCGGAGATCTGGGAGCAGACCCGGCTCGCGGAAGACGAGGACTTCCAGCGGCTGATGCAGAGCGATGCCCTCCCGCCCATCACGATCCTGGTGCCGGCGTACAACGAGCAGAAGACCATCGAGGCCAGCGTCACGGCGATCCTGGCGCTCCATTACCGCAACTACGAGGTGGTGGTCGTCAACGACGGGTCCAAGGACGGCACGCTGGAGGCGCTGCGCCACGCCTTCGACCTGTACGAGATCCCGCGTACCTACCCCGAGACCATCCCCACCAAGCCGCTGCGCGCGCTGTACCGCTCGCGCGCGCGCACCAAGCTCGTGGTGATCGACAAGGAGAACGGCGGCAAGGCGGACTCGCTCAACGCCGCGATCAATGCGAGCCGCTTCCCGCTGGTCATCGCCGTGGATGCCGACACGCTGATCGAGCCCGATGCCCTGCTGCGGCTCACGCGTCCCTTCCTGCTAGGGCGGCGCGTCGCCGCCGTGGGCGGCACGGTCCGGGTGGCGAATGGGTGTGTCGTCAAACACGGCCAGGTGATGGACGCGCGCGTTCCACGCCGCCTGTTGCCTGGCGTGCAGGTTGTCGAGTACCTGCGTGCGTTCCTGTTCGGCCGGCTTGGCTGGAACCGGTTGGGCGGCAACCTCATCATCTCGGGCGCGTTCGGCCTGTTCCGCAAGGACCATCTGCTCGCGGTGGGGGGCTACGACGCGACCAGTATCGTCGAGGATCTGGACCTCGTGGTGCGACTGCACCGCTACCTGCGGGGCCACAAGATCCGCTACGAGATCCCGTTCATTCCCGATCCCGTGGCGTGGACCGAAGTGCCCGAGAGCCTGCGGGTGCTGGCTCGCCAGCGCGGGCGCTGGCAGCGCGGCCTGGTGGCCGCCATGTGGCAATACCGCGGCATGCTCTTCAACCCGCGCTACGGGCGTGTCGGATTGATCGCGGTCCCGTTCTATGCGTTGGGCGAGATGCTCGCTCCTCTGGTCGAGGTGTTCGGTTACGTCATCATCGTCGCCGGCCTGATAGCGGGCGTCGTAAACGTCTCGTTCGCGCTGCTGTTCATTCTGGTGGCGTGGGGGTACGGCATGCTGCTCTCGCTGTGGGCGGTAGTGCTCGAAGAGGTGAGCTTCCACCGCTACCGCCGCCTCGGCGATCTGGCGCTGCTGGTGCTGTTCGCCACGCTCGAGAACTTCGGCTACCACCAGTGCGGCGTGTGGTGGCGGCTCGCGGCGTTCTTCACGCCACGCGGGCGCAAGCACGTGTGGGGCGAGATGACGCGCCGCGGCTTTGAGACGGCGACGAAGTAGCTAGCTTCCCGCCCATGCCCCATCCTCAGTTTCCGAATCTCACCGTGCTGGCGCATCCGCTGATCCAGCACAAGCTCGCCATCCTGCGCGACAAGCACACGACGACGCGTGACTTCAAGCAGCTCGTGAACGAGATCGCCATGCTGATGGCGTACGAGGTCACGAAGGACCTGCCGCTCGAGCCGACGGAGGTGGACACGCCGCTCGAGCACACGCGGGGGGCGCGGGTGGCGGGCAAGAAGCTCGCGCTGGTGCCGATCCTGCGGGCGGGGCTGGGCATGGTGGAGGGCATCGCCCAGCTGATCCCGTCGGCGCGCGTGGGGCACATCGGCATCTACCGCGAGCACGACACGCTCCAGCCGGTGGACTACTACTTCAAGATCCCCGAGGGGCGCGACGCGCGCGACTTCTTCGTGCTCGATCCGATGCTCGCCACAGGGGGCTCGGCCGTGGACGCCGTGAGCGCGCTCAAGCACGCCGGCGCGCAGCGCATCCGCTTTCTCTGCCTCGTGGCGGCGCCCGAGGGCACGCGCCGCATGCTCGAGCACCACCCCGACGTGCCGATCTTCGCCGCGGCGCTGGACCGCGAGCTGAACGAGCACGGCTACATCCTGCCGGGGCTGGGGGACGCGGGCGACCGGCTGTTCGGGACGCGGTAGTGGGCGGCGGTTGACATTTAACGTCACTTGTGTAATTTATGACGTAATTCGTCATATCTGACAAATGTGACATAAAATGTCCAAGCGCTACGTCGCCCTCATCGCCGACGCCACCGCGTCCCGCCTGCTCCCGCCCGCGCGCCGTGCCCGGCTGCAGACGGACGCCCGCGCGGCCGCGCTCGCGCTGAACCGAGGCTACGCCAGCGTCCTCGCCGCCCGCTTCGCCGTCACGCTGGGCGACGAGCTGCAGTGCCTGTTGCCGAGCCCCGCGCGGCTGTGGGAAATCGCGCACCAGATCCGCGCTCGCCTCCCCGCCGTCGACTGGGTCGTGGGCTGCGGCCTCGGAGCCATCAGCACGCCCCTCGCGCCCACCGCGCCCGAGATCGACGGGCCCTGCTTTCACCAGGCCCGCGCCGCCCTGGACCGCGCCAAGCGGCTGCGCCTGGTCTTCACCTTCGGCGGCTTTCCCTCAGGCGTCGACCCGCTCGCGAGCTATTACGGCGCCCTCTACTGGAGCTGGACGCCGCGGCAGCGGCGCGCCGCGACGCTGTTGCGCCTGGGCGACCCGGCGGCGGCCGCGGCCGCGCTGAAGGTCGACCGCAGCGCCGTTTCACATCTCGCCCGCCGCATGGCCTGGCCTCTCGTCGCGGCCGGCGATAAGATGTTCCAGACCCTGCTGGAGACCGCGTGAATCCGCTGTTCGTCGTGCCGCTGCTCGCCTACACGCTCGCCGCCACGCTGTGGCCCGCCCAAGTGGACGGCCGCCGCCGGGCCGGCATTCTCCTCGTGGTCGAGGCGTTGTTCCTGATCGCCGCCCTGGTCGCGGGCACGCTCCTGGCCCCGCTCGCGACCCCGAACCACGCGGGGCTGTGGTGGGGGCGGGCCGCCCTGCTCGCGACCGGCTACCTCTACGTCTCGGGCCGGGGCATCGTGCTGATCCGCAGCGTACTCGAGCTGTCGTCCCTGCAGATGCGCCGCGACGAGGACCGCACCGCGGGCGCGATCGCCGTCGCCCGCGGCCGGGCAATCGGGTCGCTGGAGCGCGCCCTCGCCCTCACCCTTGTGCTGCTGGGCGAGTACGGCGCCGTGGGGTGGATCATCGCCGCCAAATCGCTGGCGCGCTTCAAGGCGCTCGAAGAGCGCGAGTTCGCCGAGTATTTCCTGGTCGGCACGCTCGCGTCGTTGCTGCTCGCCGTGCTCGCCGGCGTGGGGCTGCGCGTGCTGCTGAACCGGGGCTGAGACACCTCCTCCCCCCTCCCCCGTCCCCCATCCCCCCCCAAGCAACTCTCCCAGGTCCGGCTGTGTCAGAGGGTTAACCGCCGCCCCGGAGCCCGGTGGACGAACGCGAGCTGATTACCAGGGTCCGCGCCGGGGACGGCGCCGCGGAGCGTGCCTTGTACGATGCCCATGTGGACCGCGTGTATCGCCTCACCTACCGGCTCGCCGGGGACGACGAGTTGGCGCGGGAGTTCACTCAGGACACGTTCGTCCGGGCGTTCGAGCGGCTGGCGTCGTTTCGCGGCGACGCGAAGCTCTCCACCTGGCTGCACGCCATCGCCACCTCGGTGGTGCTCAACGGGCTGCGGAAGGTGAAGCGGTTTCACCGCCGCGAGACTGAATTGGACGACGCGGCCGGAGTCGCGGCCGCCCGGCGGGCCGCCGAGCCGGACCTGAAGCGGCGGTTGGCGCAGGCGATCGACGCCCTACCGCACGGCTACCGCACGGTGTTCGTGATGCACGACGTGGAGGGCTACACGCACGAGGAGATCGGCGCGGCCCTCGGCGTCGAGACGGGGACGTCGAAGGCACAACTGTCGCGGGCGCGCGCCCGGCTACGGGAATCGTTGGCAGACTTCGCGGGAGAGTGGGTCTCATGACGGACGAACGGTTCGAGCGATTGCTGCGGGAGGCGGCGCAGGACTACCATCGTCCCCCGGCGACGCCGCGCGAAGCGATGTGGCAGGGCATCGCGGCGCGGCGGGCCGCCCGCCGGCGGCGGGCAGCGACCTGGCGCCCGGTGCTCCGCTGGGGCGTGGGCATCGCGGCGGTGCTGGCGCTGGGCGTCGCGATCGGGCGCTGGAGCGCGACGCCACTCGCGGAGGAGCCGCGTCAGCCTTCGACAATGGCCTACCGCGTCGCGGCGGCGCAGTACCTGACGCGCACCGAGGCTCTGCTCACGGGGTTCCGGTCCGAAGCTCGATCGGGCCAGGCAGACGCGCAGTTCGCGCGACAGGCCCGCGACCTGCTCGGCACGACGCGCTTGATGCTCGACTGTCCGGCGGGGCAGGATCCTCGACTGAAGGGCCTGCTCGACGACCTCGAGGCGGTGCTGGCTCAGATCGCCCAGCTCCCGCGGGGCGGAGACCGAGAAGATGTACAGCTGATCAACCAGGGACTGGAACAGCGCAGCGTGCTGCTGCGGCTCCGGACGGCGAATCCCGCCGGCCCCGGCCCGGTCCGCGCGCAAGGAGCACTGTAATGCAGATGCAGCTCGTGGTGGCCGCCGTCATGGCAATACAGCAACCGGTGCCGCCTTTGCCTCCGTTGCCGGGACGGTTCCCGATCCTCGTCGCTCCGCAGCTCGACGCCCTTACGGTCGCGTTCGACGGGTTGCAAGGCCTCGAAGGACTCGCAGCGCTCGAGGGGCTGCAAGGGCTGGAGGGGCTGGAGGGGCTGGAGGGGCTCGACGTCCTCGACGTCCTCGACGTCCTCGACGTGCTCGACCCCGTGGCTCCGCCGTCTGTCCAGGACGGGCAGGACCCGACCGACTCATTGTGGCGCGCCGCGCGGCAGGCGTTCAACCGCGGCGACTACACGAGCGCCGCCAACCTCTACGGCGATTTGATGCGTCGCTACCCGACCGCCACCCGCGCCGGGGACGCCCTGTATTGGGCCGCATTCGCACTGTACAAGAACGACAACCTCGACCGGGCACGCAGCCTGCTCGTCACGCAGGAGCGGCAATACCCCAAGGCCGCCACACTGCGCGACGCGACCGCGCTCTTCGCACGTATCCAGACGGCCCTCGCCAAACAGGGAGACGAGGACGCTCTGCGCTGGCTGCGCGACCACGCGCAGCCAGCAGAGTCGACGCGCGCCGGCAGTTGCCCCTCGGCAGACGATGAAGACGACATGCGCGTCGCTGCGCTGAACGGCCTGCTGCAGATGGACGCCAGCAACGCGGTTCCGATTCTCAAGAAGGTCTTGGCGCGCCGCGACGCCTGCTCGGCCGGGTTGCGCCGCAAGGCGGTCTTCCTGGTCTCGCAAAAGCACAGCAGCGAGACGGAGGACATCCTGCTCGACGCCGCCCAGCACGACCCCGACCCCGAGGTGCGCCAGCAAGCGGTCTTCTGGCTCTCGCAGGTCCCGACCGATCGCGCGGTGGGCATGCTCGACTCGATCTTGCGCACCACCGACGACGCAGAGCTGCGCGAGAAGGCGCTGTTCGCCCTGTCACAGCAGCACAGCCCGCGGGCGGGACAGATCCTCCGGACCTATGCCGAGAACGCCAACGCACCGCCCGAGGCGCGCGAGAAGGCCATCTTCTGGCTCGGCCAGCAGCACTCGTCCGAGAACGCCGCCTTCCTACGCGGCCTGTATGCGAAGCTGGCGGACCAGGACCTCAAGGAGAAAGTGATCTTCTCCCTCTCGCAGATGCACGAGGCGGACAACACTGCCTGGCTCATGGAGATCGCCCTGAACGAGCGCGAGTCGATCGAGATGCGCAAGAAGGCGCTCTTCTGGGCCGGCCAGACCGGAGGGGACCTGACGCAGCTCTCGGGTCTGTACGACCGCATGCAGAACCGGGAGATGAAGGAGCAGCTCATCTTCGTGTACTCGCAGCGCCACGAGGCGGCCGCGGTCGACCGGCTGATCCAGATCGCGAAGAGCGAGCAGGACAAGGAGCTCCGCAAGAAAGCGATCTTCTGGCTGGGCCAGTCGCACGACCCGCGCGCCGCGCAGGTGCTGCTGGAGATCATCAACCAATGATCGCGTCACTCGTCCTGGCGCTCGCGCTGCAGGGCGCCCTGGCCGACCGCGTCGCGGCCGCGCCCGACGGCGATGTGCGCTTTTCCTTCGCTACCCGGGCCGGCGTGTGCGGCAACGGCCGCAACGTGATCTCGCTCGAGTGCGACGACGGCAGCTGCGGCCGGCATCGCATCTCCTCCGGCAATTATTACGACGACGATGCTGGGTGCCCCTGTGAGCCGGGGCCGGCGCGGGTGGCACTCCGGAAGGTGGGCGGGCGGATCAGCCGGGTGCGGACCTACGTCGGCGCCGCCTGGCGCCCCGCCGGGGACGCCTCTGTCACCGATCTCGGGGCCGTCCCGGCCGCCGCCGCCGCCCGCTATCTCCTCGACCTCGCCGCGCATGGCGCCGGGGACGCTGGCCACGACGCCGTATTCCCGGCCGTCCTGGCGGATAGCATCACCGTCTGGCCCGACCTGCTGCGTCTCGCCCGCACGACCGCGCTGCCGCGCGAGACCCGGCGCTCGGCCGTCTTCTGGCTCGGTCAGGCGGCCGGCGAGGCCGCGACCCGCGGGCTCAGCGAGCTGGTGGACGACTCGAGCGTGGAGCTCGAGGTGAAGGAGAGCGCCGTGTTCGCCCTGTCACAGCTGCGGCATGAGGAAGGCGTGCCGGCCTTGATCCGCATCGCCCGCACCAACGCCAGTCCGAGCGTGCGTAAGAAGGCCCTCTTCTGGCTCGGTCAATCGGACGACCCGCGGGCAATCGCACTGTTCGAGGAGATCCTCACCAAAAGGTAGGTGGAGGTTGTCGAGGTTGTGGAGGTTGGTGGAGGACCCCCCTACCTCCACCAACCTCCAGAACCTCCACCAACCTCGACAACGCCTCTCGTATATTCTCCGCATGCCTTTTTGGACTCTGCGCCGCAAGCTGGCCGCAGCGGTGGTGGTCGTGGTGCTGCTTGCGTTCGGCTGGGCGGCGGTCGTGGTCGCGGTGGCCCTCGCGAGCGCGCACGATCAGGCCACCACCGCTGACGCCATCGCCGTCCTGGGCGCGGCCCAGTACAACGGCCGCCCATCGCCGGTGTTCCGGGCGCGGCTCGACCACGCCGCCGCCCTGTACCAGCGCGGCCTGGCGCCCGTCGTGTTGGTGACCGGCGGGGTGGGCACGGGCGACACCGTCAGCGAATCGGAAGTGGGGCGGCGCTATCTCACCAAGGCCGGACTCCCGGAGAACGCGGTCATCGCCCTGGCCGCCGGCGCGAGCACCGCCTCCTCGGTCGCGAGCGTGGCCCGCTGGTTCGCGGGCCGCGACAGCCGTCGGGTGCTGCTCGTGTCGGACGGGTTCCACATGCTGCGCCTCAAGATCATCGCCACCCGGCTGGGCCTCGTGCCCTTCACGTCCCCCGCGCCCGGCTCGCCGATCCGGTCCAATCCCCGGCGCAACGCGGCCTACTTCCTGGCCGAGGGGCTCAAGGTCCCCGTCACCTGGCTCTTCAACCACTGAGCGTCGCCATGCAGCTCGACAGCCGGCGCATCTACACGGGCCGCGTGGTGCGGCTCGACGTCGACACCGTGCGATTCCCCGACGGCTCAACCGGTCAGCTGGAGCTGATCCGCCATCCCGGCGCGGCCGCGATCGTGCCCTGCGCGTCCGACCCGCCAGGGGCAGACCCCACCATTCTGCTCATCCGGCAGTACCGCTATGCGACCGGCGGCGAGCTGTGGGAGATTCCGGCGGGCACGCTGGACCCGGGCGAAGACCCGGAGGTCTGCGCCCGCCGCGAGCTGCTGGAGGAGACGGGCGTCACAGCGGCGCGGCTCCAGCGTCTCACATCTATCTGGACGACGCCGGGCTTCACGAATGAGGTGATTCACCTCTACCTGGCGACCGGTCTCACGATGGGGGAACCGTCGCGCGAGCGCGACGAGTTCATCGAGGTGGTGCCACAGCCGTTGTCACGGGTGCTCGCGCTGATTCGAGACGGCGAGATCCGAGACGCAAAGACCGTGGTGGCTATCCTTTATATGGCGGCCTTCGTCTTGAAGCCGTAGACACGCTCTGTCCACCGAGGAGGACGGGACTTGTCACGTAGACCCGGCGCTACAAAACAGCAAGCCACGCCCGCGCGCCGGGTTACGCCGGACGGTGCGACGGGTACGGTTCCTGCGGCATGTCAGTAAGGCGCATCTCTCGCGTTGTCCCGTACATCCGTATATTCGATTCTCAGTCAGGGAGCGGTTCATGCGAGCGACCCTCAACAAGCGGCAGGCCGACGTCGTCACGCCGCGCGCCTTGGAGCGGCGGGCGCTGCACGAGTTCGACGACGGGCGATTGGTGCTCGAGCACCTGGCGGGCGACCCCCAGGCGTTCGGCACGCTGGTCGACCGTTACCAGACTCGCCTGCTCAATTTCATCAATCGAACCATCGGGGACCGGGAACGGGCCGAAGACTTGGTTCAGGAGGTGTTCATCCGGGTCTTTCGGCACCTGCACCGGTTCGACCAGACGAAGAAGTTCTCGACCTGGATCTACACGATCGCCTCGAACCTCGCGAAAAACGAGTTGCGGAACCGGTCCCGCAACCCGCTGGTACTGTTCCAGACGATCAAGAAGCACTGGGAAGCGGACCACCGCCCGCTGCAGTTCGAGGACGCCACGGCGCGGCCCGACGATCTGTACCGCAAGCGGTACCTCAAGGAGGCGGTGGACCAGTGCGTGGACCAGCTGCCCACGCACCACCGGGCGGTGTTCGTGCTGCGCGAGCTCGAGGGCAAGAGCTACGCGGAGATCGCCGAGATTACAGGCTGTAACCTGGGGACGGTCAAGAGCCGTCTCAACCGGGCACGGAACAGCTTCGCCCAGCTGATCGAGCCGCTGCTGGAATAGGGGCCCGGGAACCCACCCGGGTCCCGATGGTAGTAGATTCTCGCCATGACGTGCGCCGAATTCCTCGAGCGTTATACCGATCTTCGCGACGGCCTGATCACAGCCCCGCGGGAGCTGCGGCGCTTCACACGCCACCTGGCGCAGTGCCCCGCCTGCCGGCGCTACGACGCGGCCCTCCGGCGCGGCGTGCTGGCGCTGCAGGCGGCGCAAACCATCGAGCCGTCGCCCGCGTTCCGGCGTCGGCTCGATGAGCGACTGGCGCGGGAGCGCCGGCGCAGCCAGGTCCCGGCGCGGGCCGGCATCGCGGCGGCGCTGTTCGTTGCCGCGGCGCTGGCCATGGTGGCGCTGGAAGGTGTGCGCCGCCCGCCCGTCGCGCAGGCGCCCGCGCTCCCGCGCGTTCCGTTCCCCAGACCGGTCGTCCAGGCCGGCGTCCCCTTTGTCTCGTTCCAGGACCCCCGCGCGAGCGTGTTCGCGGGTAATCCGGCCCCGGACGGCTCTGCGCTGGTCGAGCCCGCGTCCGCCGGGCGGTAGGCTTTCTCTCGCCCCCAGCCGGCGGTAACTTCCGCCGCGTATGGGGGCTCTCACTTTCGACGCGCTGCTCCGGAGCCTGAAGCAGGGCGCGTCCGATCCCGTCTACTATCTCTACGGCGACGAGGACGTGCTCAAGGACGAAGCAGTGCGCGCCCTCATCGACCGCGCCGTGGATCCCGCCGCCCGCGATTTCAACGTCGATCAGCGGAGCGCCGCGGAGGTCGATGCGGAGGCGTTCCATGCCCTCGTGAACACCCCGCCCATGCTGGCTGCGACCCGGGCCGTCGTGGTCCGCGGCCTCGAGCAGCTCAAGAAGACCGCGAAGCTGCGCCAGGAGTTGCTGCGCTACCTCGAATCGCCCAATCCCACCACGCTGCTGGTGCTGGTCCAGGCGGCCGGCGAGCCGCCCGACCCCGAGCTCGTGCGACGCACGACGGCCGTAGCGGTGGAGCCGCTGCCGCCGGCGCGGGTGGAGCGCTGGATGGCGCACCGCGCCCGGCAACTGGCCCTCACTCTGGCGCCCGAGGCGGGAGCGCTGCTGCTCGATGCCGTGGGCAGCGATCTCGCCGCCCTGGCGCGCGAGCTCGAGAAGCTGGCGGCGCTCGCGGGCGGGGGGGGGCGGCCGGCGACGCGGGAGGACGTCGCGGCGCTGGTCGGCGTGCGCCGGGGCGAAACGCTCCAGGATCTGGTCGACGCGACCCTCGAGCGGCGGGCGGCGGATGCCGCGCGGCTGATCGCGCCCGTGCTCGAGCAGTCGGGCATGAGCGGTGTGCGCATGCTCACGGCGCTCGGCACGCACCTCGTGGGAACAGCGTTGGCCCGCGCCGAGCTCGATCACGGTGCACCCCAGGCCCGGCTCGCAGCACTGCTCTTGTCACACCTGCGGGCGGCCCGCCCGTATGGTCTCGGGAGCTGGGAGGGAACGGCGGCGCGCTGGGCGCGCTGGGCCGGGCGGTGGAGCGCGCACGAGCTGGAGCGGGCCTTGCGGCTCGCGCTCGATGCGGACCGGGCCCTCAAGTCCAGCACGCTGACCGACGAGGCGGGTACGATCGCCCAACTGGTGCTGTCATTCGGGGCGCTGCAGGGGGCGGCGGCTTGAGCGGCGGACGAGTCGCGGCGGCGCTGTTTCTGTCTGCCCTGACGCCAATCCGCCTGGCCGCCCAGCAGCCGGACACCCTCCGCGCCGTCGCGCTCCGCGTCGCCCAGACGCGGCCCGATTCGGGGCGCGCCATGATGCGGCGCCTGCTGGCGAGCCTGTCGCCGCAAGATTCGCTCTACCCGGGCGCGCTCTTCACGGCGGGGATGCTGGCGCCGGACGCCGGCCTGATCGCCACCAATCTGCAGCGTGTGGTGGTGGAGTACGGGCGGTCGGTGTGGGCGGACTCGGCCCTCGTGGCGCTCGTCAAGCTGTACTTCGCCCAGGGCGACCTGGCCGCGACCGCCCAGGCGGCGGAGCGATTGCGGCGCGACTACCCGGACTCGCCGCTCCGGCCGCGCGCTGACTTCACGGGCGCGCGCGCCTACTTCGACATGAAGGACGACGTGCACGGCTGCGCGCTCATTCGCGAAGCGCTGGACGGGGCCGGCGCGGACGTCGAGTTCAAGAATCAGGTCACCTTCTACGCTCCCCGCTGCGCCATGGTGCCGGCGGGCCCGGTCGCCGGCACGACCCCGACGCCCGGCGACAGCCAGGCGAAACCCGCGGCGCCCGCCTCGACCTATGCCGTGCAGGTGCTCGCCGTGAAGAGCGCGTCGCAAGTCGACGAGATGCTCACGCGTCTCAAGGTCATGGGCTTCGACGCCCGCGTAGTACGGGACACGAGCGGTCTCTTCAAGGTGCGGGTGGGGCGTTACGCCACGCACGACGAGGCGGCGCAAGTGCAGCGACGCCTCAAGACGCGGCTGGGAGGGCAGCCGTTCGTGGTGGAGGAGCCGTGACGCCGCCCCGGGTCGACGCCGACACGCCCCTGATGCAGCAGTACCGCGAGATCAAGGCGCGACACCCGGACGCGATTCTGTTCTTTCGGATGGGCGACTTCTACGAAATGTTCGAGGACGACGCCCAGCTGGCGGCCCGCGTGCTGGGCCTCACGCTCACCTCCCGCAACAACGGGGGCGCCGCCGAGGTGCCGCTGGCCGGCGTTCCGGTCAAAGCGGCCACCGACTACCTGCGCCGGTTGATCGCCCAGGGGCATCGCGTGGCGATTTGCGAGCAGGTGGAGGACCCCAAGCTCGCCAAGGGCCTGGTGCGGCGCGAAGTGGTGGAGACCGTCACGCCCGGCAGCGTGCTCGCCGACGACTGGCTCGAGCGACGCCGCAACAACTTTCTGCTCGCGGTCGATCCCCGCGGCGCCCCGGCCGGGGTGGCCGCGCTCGATCTGACGACGGGGGAGCTGCTGCTCGAAACCGCGGCGGTGGACGAGCTGCCGGTCGTACTGGCACGCTACGAGTCTCCCGAGGTCGTCCTCCCGGCCGGCACGGTGCTCGCGCTGGCGGGCGCCGCGCGTACCGAGCGCGAGGCCTGGGAGTTCGATGTCGAGCTGGCGCGCGAGGACCTGACGCGCGCCTTCCGCGTGGCGTCGCTCGACGGGCTGGGGATCGAGGCGCAGGACCGCGCCGCCCTCGGGGCGGCCGGCGCCCTGTTGCGCTACGCGCGGGAGCTCAAGCCCGGCGGCCTGCCGCACGTCGCCCATCCCCGCATCGTGCGGCGGGGCGACCTGCTGCCACTCGACGAGATGACGCGCCGCAACCTGGAGCTGGTGGAGCCGCTGCGCGTCGAGCCGGGCAAGAAGGGCACGACGCTGCTGGACGTGCTGGATCGCACCGTGACCCCGATGGGGGCCCGGCTGCTGCGGCGCTGGCTGTTGGCCCCGCTGGTCGAGCCGGCGACGATCAACGCGCGGCTCGATGCCGTAGCGGTGCTCGCCGGCGACGCCCGCGGGCGCGAGCGGCTGCGGGAGGCGCTCGACGGGGTGCGCGATCTGGAGCGCCTGGCGGGTCGTGCCGCGCTGGGGCGGGCCACGCCGCGCGAGCTGGGCGCCTTGCGTGATTCGCTGCTGCGTCTCCCGGACGCCCGGAGTGCGCTCGATGGACTCGAGGCCCGCGGGCGCGCCGCGCTGCTCGAGCAGGCGGCCGATCGCTTCGACCTGCTGCAGGACCTGGGCGAGGAGTTGGGACGGGCCCTGGTGGAGCGTCCCCCTGCCCAGGCGTCGGACGGTGATGGGATCTGCGCGGGCTACGATCGCGAGCTCGACGACTTGAAGGATGCCCGCGACGGCGGCAAGCAATACATCGCAGGCCTGCAGGCACGCGAGCGTGAGCGCACCGGGATCGCCTCGCTCAAGGTCGGGTTCAACAAGGTGTTCGGCTACTACCTGGAAGTGACGAATCCGCACCGCGATCGCGTGCCCGGCGACTACGAGCGGCGTCAGACCCTGACCGGCGCGGAGCGCTACGTCACGCCCGAGCTGAAGCAGTACGAGGCGAAGGTGCTCGGCGCCGAGGAGCGGATCGCGACCCGCGAGGCGGAGCTGATAGACGCGCTGCGACGCCGCGTGGCCGATGTGATCGGGCGCGTGCAGGCGACCGCAGCCGTGCTCGCGGGACTCGATGTGTGGAGCGCGCTGGCCGACGTGGCGCACCACGAGGGCTACGTGCGGCCGGAGGTGAACGACGGGCTCACGATCGCCCTGGAGGGCAGCCGTCATCCCGTAGTCGAGCGCATGATGGCGCGCGAGGCGTTCATCCCGAACGACGTGTTGCTCGATGCCAGCGGCCGGGTGATCCTGCTCACCGGTCCGAACATGGCCGGGAAGTCCACGCTGCTGCGCCAGGTCGGGCTGTGCGTCCTGCTCGCGCAGATGGGGGCGTTCGTCCCGGCGCGGCGCGCGCTGGTGGGCGTGGTGGACCGGCTGTTCACCCGGGTAGGAGCGTCGGACAATCTGGTGCGGGGCCAGTCGACCTTCATGGTGGAAATGAGTGAGACGAGCGCGATCCTGCACGGCGCCACGGCGCGGAGCCTGGTGCTGCTCGACGAGATCGGACGTGGCACCTCGACGTACGACGGCGTGGCCATCGCGTGGGCGGTCACCGAGTTTCTCCACAACACGATCGGGTGCAAGACCGTCTTCGCGACGCACTATCACGAGCTCACGCAGCTCACCGAGGAGCTGGCCCACGCGCGCAACTTCAACGTCGCGGTGCGGGAGGCGGGCGACGAGATCGTCTTCCTGCACCGGCTCGAGCCGGGCGGTGCCGACCGGTCCTACGGCATTCACGTGGGGCAGCTCGCGGGCCTGCCGGCACCGGTGGTGGGGCGGGCGTGGCAGGTGCTGAAGCTGCTCGAGGCCGGGCACCACGTGGCGCGGCAGGCGTCTCCCGCGCCGCCCGACGCGACGCAGCTCGGTCTGTTCGCGCCCCCGCCGCCGCATCCGCTGCTGCAGGAGCTGGACGGCCTGAACGTGGACGCGCTGTCGCCGCTCGACGCGTTGAACCGCCTCGCGGCGTGGAAGAAGCGGCGCGCGGAGGAGGGAGCGTGAGGGCGTGGCGCGGCGCGCTCGCCGGCGTGGTGGCGCTGGGGGTGGCGGCGTGCGGCACGTCGCGCTCGGGTGACCAGGCCAGGGGCGGGGAGCCCTCGAGCGGGCCGCCCGATCAGGAGCCCCCCGTGGCGCTCAACGGCGACTCGCCCATCCAGTATCCCCCCCGGCTGTACGACCAGAAGGTGGAAGGAGACGTGATGCTGCGGTTGTTCGTGGACTCGACCGGGCGGCTGGCCAGCGAGTCGAGTCGCGTGGCCGAGTCGAGCGGCTACCCGGCGCTCGACTCGGCGGCGCTCTCCGGCTCGCGCCGGCTGCGGTTCACACCGGCCCGACGTCACGGCCTGCCGATCGCGACCACGTTCCTGCAGCCGATCGAGTTTCACCACCCGCAGGCCGGCGGATCGGTGCGCAAAGGAGAGCCGGACACGGTGAGGCCGCGGCCCGCCCCGGTGCGCGCCCCGGTCGCGACCCCGCCCCCCCCCGCGGCGCCCGTGCGGGTACCGCGGCGTGATACCACGGCGGTGCGGCGCGACACGTCGCCCCCGTCTCCGCCCTCCCCGCCCGCCGACACGACGCGCCCCGTCCCGGACAGCGCGTCCGCGAAGCCGGACACGAATGCCACCCCACAATAAGCCGTATGAGAACGTTCTCGAGACGATCGGCTGGACACCGCTCATCCGGCTGAACCGGGTCACCCAGGGCATCCGCACCCCCGTCTACGCCAAGGCGGAGTTCTTCAACCCCGGGGGCTCGGTCAAGGACCGCATCGGCATCGCGATGATCGAGGCCGCGGAGCGGGAAGGACGGCTCAAGCCGGGCGGCCTGGTGGTCGAAGCGACGTCGGGCAACACCGGCGTGGGGCTGGCGCTGGCCGCCGCGGTGAAGGGGTACCGCTGCATCTTCACGATGCCGGACAAGATGTCGCAGGAAAAGGCGCGGCTGCTGCGCGCGCTCGGGGCCGAGGTGATCATCACGCCGACCGCGGTCCCGGCCGACCACCCGGACAACTACATCATGAAGGGCCGGGCCATCGCGGCGGCGCACCCGAACGCGATCTTCGCCGACCAGCACTACAATCCGGTGAACCCCGACGTGCACTACCGCACGACTGGCCCGGAGATTTGGCAGCAGACCGAAGGCCGGATCACGCACTTCGTGTGCGCTCCGGGAACGGGGGGTACGGTGAGCGGCGCCGGGCGCTATCTCAAGGAGCAGCGCGCGACCATCCGCGTCATCGCGGGCGATCCCGTCGGCTCGATCTACTCGGACTACGCCCAGAGCCATCGCATGACCGAAGGCCGTCCCTACAAAGTCGAAGGCATCGGCGGCGACAAGATTCCCACCTCGCTCCACTGGGATGTGATCGACGAGTGGATCACGGTGTCCGACAAGGACGCCATGCTGCTGGTGCGACGCCTGGCGAAGGAGGAAGGCCTGTTTGCCGGCGGCTCGACCGGCGTGAACCTCGTGGCGGCGCTGGCGGTGGCGCGTCGGGTGAACGACCCGCAGGCGCTGGTGGTCACGGTGCTCGCGGACACCGGAGAGCGCTATCTCTCCAAGGTGTTCAACGACGAATGGCTGCGCGAGAACCAGATCCTCGACGCGGACCGCGTGTCGGTGGCGCGGCTGCTCGAGGCGCGAAACTCCGGGGCTCCCCCGTTGATCTCGGTCCCGCCTACCGCCACCGTGCGCCAGGCGCTGAACCTCATGAGCACGTACAACGTGTCCCAGCTGCCGGTGCTGGACGGCGGCGACGGCGTGGGTGCCGTGGCCGAGCCGGTGCTGATGGCGCGCGCGCTCGAGGAGCCTGCCACACTGGACCGGCCGGTGCAGGAAGTGATGGACGCGCCGTACCCGGTGGTCGATGCGGATCTCCCCGTGGAGCGGCTCACTACGCTGCTGTCGCGCGAAACGCCGGCGGCGTTGGTGCGACGCGAGGGCAAGATCGCCGGGATCGTCACGCGCTACGACGTGCTGCACCAGCTGGCCGGAATCCGCTGATGCGGGTGACGGTGCTCACGGGCGGCGCGTCCGCCGAGCGCGCCGTCGCCTTCGCCGGCGCGGCGCAGATCGTCGAGGCGTTGCGGGGGCGGGGGCACAGCGTGACGGCCGTGGACACGGTGACCGGCCTGCTCGGGCCCGCCGACGAGCGACGCCTGCTCACGACGGCGGTGGGACGCGAGCCGCCGGCGGTGGCGGAGCTGGACGAGCGCGAGCGCGCGATGCTGTCGAACGGGCTGGCGTCGCTGCCGGCGGTGCGGGACGCCGAGGTGCTGTTCCTCTGCCTGCACGCCGGCCGCGGAGAGGGCGGCACCCTCCAGGCGGTGCTCGACGTCATCGGCGTTCCCTACACCGGCAGCGGCGCGCTCGGGAGCGCGCTCGCGATGGATAAGGATCTCGCCAAGCGGCTGTTCCGGGCGGCGGGAGTGCCCGTGCCCGCCTGGTTCATGGCGCCCCCGCCGGTGGCGCCCGAGGACGTGGCCACCGCGCTCGGTTGGCCGGTGATCGTGAAGCCGTCGAAAATGGGATCGTCGGTGGGCATGTCGTTGGTGCGCAACGCGGAGGGGCTGGACGCCGCGGTCACACTGGCACGGGCGTACGACGCGGAGGTCATGGTCGAGCAGTTCGTGCCGGGGCGGGAGCTGACCGTCGGAGTGCTGGGCGACGTGCCGCTCCCCGTGGGGGAGATCATCCCGCAGCACGAGCTGTTCGACTACGAGTGCAAGTACACGCCGGGGATGTCGGAGGAGAGCTTCCCCGCCAAGCTCGACACGACCCTGGCGCGTCAGCTGCAGGAGCTGGCGCTCACGGCGCACCGGGCGCTCAAGCTCGGGGGGTATTCGCGTGTTGACTTCCGGTTGAGCCCCGAGGGCGACATCTTTTGTCTCGAGGCCAACACGCTTCCCGGGATGACGCGGACGAGCCTCCTGCCCCAGGCCGCCCGGGCGGCGGGGATCGAGTTCCCCGAGCTGTGCGAGCGAATCTGTCGACTGGCCGGCGGGGGAACTCGGGGAGCGCGCGCGGGGGAATAATAGGCTAGACGCGCAGACGCGCAGACGCACAGGGGTTTATAGATGGTCCCGCAGCGGATGTTCGGTATGACGCCATGGGTGCGGCGGCTGATCGTCGCCAATCTGATCGTCTTTCTGCTGCAGATGACGATCTTCGTGAACCCGTGGTTCGTGGCCACGTTCGGGTTCGCCCCGCTGGACGCGCTCGCGCGGCCCTGGACGTTCGTCACCTACACGTTCATCCACGGCAACTTCCTGCACCTCGCGTTCAACCTGCTGGCGCTGTTCGTGTTCGGGCCCCCCGTGGAAGAGCGGATGGGAGGGGGGGCGTTCCTCGCGTACTACGGCCTGTGCGGCCTGGGGGGCGCCGCCCTGTCGTTCGCGCTGGCGATGACGTTCCAGCAGATCCAGGTCGTGGTGGGCGCGTCGGCGGCCGTGTACGGCGTGATGCTGGCGTTTGCGTGGGCCTGGCCGGATCAGCCCATTTCCGTGTTCCCCTTCCCCGAGCCGATCGCCGCCAAGTGGCTGGTGACGTTCGCGGTGGCGGTCTCGCTCGTGCCCGCGCTCAACCAGGGCGTCGCTTACCTCGCCCACCTGGGTGGGTTCGCGGCCGGTTTCTTATACCTGAAGGTGGCGGACTGGCGCCTGGCGCGCGCGGAGCGCCACCTGCGGCGCGCGACGGAGCCGAGCGTGCTGGTGCATCCCGCCCGGGCGGCGCGCGCCAGTGCCGCCCCCAAACCGCCGCGGGCCGGGCGCGATCCCGCGCAGGCGGAAATCGACCGGGTCCTCGACAAGATCTCGGCGCGGGGAATCGAGAGCCTCACACCGGCGGAGCGGCGCTTTCTCTCCGAGATGAGCCGCAAGATGCGCGGCCGGTCCTGAGAGTCACACTCTGAAAAGTCAAGGCGCCCGTCACACGCCGGCGAGCGGCCGGCGGCGGGCGCGCGCTTGTCTCCGGCGCCGTCGATTCCCAAATTGGGTCCGGCCGCTCCATGCTCGTCAACCTCGTGCCGGAGTTCCTCGCGGTGCTCGCCGCGCCCGACCCCCCCGCGGCCTATCATGACTATCTCGAGCGGCACGGGCCCGTGCTGCAGAGCTACTGGCGGAACTACGTGCTCGACCCGACCTCGCCGCACGCGGAGCGGGTGATCGCCACGGCGCTGCGCGCGGAGCGCGCCGATCTCGAGCGGCTGCTCGAGGACGTGGACGTCGCAGCGATCGCGGACGAGGCGCTTGGCCGCTCGCTCGAGCAGTTCGAGGCGGACTGCCCCGTCGACCTCTACCTGATGGTCGGTGTGGGGGCGGCCAACGCGGGGGAGCTGGTGGTGGGAGGGCGCGGCATCGCGTTCGTGTGTCTCGAGCACTTCACCGGCCGGGCCAACCCGCAGACCTACGGCATGGGGCTCGCGCCGCACCTGTTGCCGCTGTGGATCGCGCACGAGGTGGCGCACGCGGTGCGCTACACCTCGCCCTCGAGCCGCGCCGACCTGCGGCGCCTGGTGGCGGACCTGCGCGGGTACTACGACTACTGGGACACGGGGAGCCGGGCGAGCCTGCGGGAGCTGCTCGTGAACGAGGGGGTGGCGGTGGCGGCGGCGCAGGCGGTCGCGCCCGGGTTCGAGCCGTGGGAGTACTTCGGCTACACGCGGCGCCAGTACCGGCGCATCCGCGAGCTCGACGCCTTTCTGCGGCGCGCGGCGGCGCCGCTGCTCGACGAGTCGGGACTGGGATTGCGGCTGCGCTTCCTGTCGGGGGGGATGAGCGCGGCGGCCCGGATGATGGGCGGCCGCATGCTGCCGGAGCGGTCGGGCTATTACCTCGGCCTGCGGCTGGTGGAGAGCTACCTCGCCGAGCGCGGCATCGCGTCGACGCTGCGCGCCGCGACGGCCGAGCTCCGCAAGGCCGAGGAGCGCGCGCTGGGCATGCAGAGCGCATGAGCCCGCGGCCGAAGGCGGAGCGGCGCCGCAACCGACTGCTGCGCGAGGTGCTGGACGATTTACTGGACCACACGCGCGCCATCGTGCGACGCGCGAAGGACATGACGCCCGCCGAGCTCGACTACGCGCAACAGCGCCTCGAATGGCTGGCGGACGAGGTGTGGCGGGTGGCCACCGGCGAGCGGCCGCCGGAATAGGGCGTCACGGCGCCCTCAGCGGCACGGTGGGATACGAGATCCCGAGCTGCTTGAGATAGGTCTCATACTTCGCAGGGTCGTAGTAGTACTTCCGCATCTGATCCCGGTACCGCGCCATCTTTTCCGCGTTGAGCCACGTGGCCGGCTGATCGGTCGGGGCCATGAGGGGGCGGTAGTGCGTCGATTTCGTCTGCACGTTCGCGAAGTAATCCTTGGCATCGCTCAACAACTTGGGCTGCAGCATGAGGTCGAGTAGTGTCATCGCCTGCACCTTGGCGCCGGCGATCACGCCCTTGTGCGCGATCGGCGTCGCCATCGCGATGGCGTCGGCCCAGTTGTGCCCCGGTGTCCCGGGAATATTGGCCGGGTAGTAGAGCGTCACGGACGGCACGGTCCACGTCACGTCCCCAATGTCATCGCTGCCGGTGCCGGTGCTGGCCTTGGCCGCCTCCTCAGGTGAACGCAGCGGCGCCACCGACGTGTGGAGTCCGCTGTCGGGCCGGCCCATCATCACCTGCACGGCCCGCGCCAGCGTCTGGTCCTTCTCGTCCCACGGGGGCATCCCCACGCGCACCGCGTTGGCGTGCAACGCCTCGGCGATGGGCTTGTTGAAGTGGGGTCGCCAGGCGGAGCCGATGACCTGCACGGTATCGACCGTGGTGAAGGTGGCCAGGGCGGCGGCGCGCGCGATCTGCTTCGCGTCCTCGAACATCTTCGTCACGCGCTCGGGGTCCCGCTCGCGGAAGTAGAACCAGATGGCGGCGGTGCTCGGCACCACGTTGGGCTGATCACCGCCGTCCGTGATGACGTAGTGCGAGCGCTGCGCCGGCTCCATGTGCTCGCGGTGGTACTCCCACGCGTTGGCGAGGGTCATGACGCCATCGAGCGCGCTCCGGCCGCGCCACGGCGCGCCGGCGGCATGGGCGCTCTGCCCCTTGAACTTGAAGAGTGCCGAGATCAGGGCCAGCGCGGGCTCGTCGCCCCACGAGATGCCGTATTCGTCGCCCACGTGCGCGAAGAGGTTCGCGTCCACGTCGCGGAACACGCCGGCGCGTACCAGGAACGCCTTGCTCCCCAGCTGCTCCTCGGCCACACCCGGCCAGAGCACGATGGTGCCCGGCATCCGCTCGCGCGCCATGATGTCCTTCACGGCGAGCGCGGCGAGGATGTTGAGCGGAACACCGCTGTTGTGCCCCTCGCCATGTCCCGGGGCGCCCTCGATGATCGGTTCGTGAGACGCGACCCCCGGCTTCTGGCTCGCCTGCGGGATACAGTCGATGTCCGATCCCAGCGCGATCACCGGCTTGCCGCTCCCCCAGCGCGCCACCCACGCGGTGGGGATCCCGGCGACGCCGCGCTCGAGCGCGAACCCGTTCCGCTCGAGGATCGCACTCAGGTACTTGGACGTCTCGACCTCCTGCATTCCGAGCTCGCCGAACGAGAAGACCTGGTCGACCATCTGCTGAGCGAAGGTCGCTTTGGCGTCGATGGCCCGCGCGACTTCCGTTTTGAGTCGGTCGAGCCGCTGGTCCGAGGGCGCCTGCGCCGCGACCAGGCCGCGGAGCAGGAGGAGCGGAACGAGCAGGGGTGCCATAATGCGCGTCATCACGGGTGGTTTCGGGGGGCTGGTCACGTCGCTGCTCGTAACGATGCGCCGGCCCGAGACCCCACGCCAGGGCTGTCCGCGCGGCCTTGACACCCGCCGGAGCGGCGGGCAGGTTAGCACCGCATCGATACGGTTCAGTAGGAGCTACCCGCAGACGCGGGACGGCGCGGCCCTCCACACCCCTCTGGCCGCGCTGCTCTCAACACCGCATTCGTGACGGCCGGTAGATGAAACTCGTGGACCCCATCCGGATCGGGAGGTAGTTATGGCGGCGGATTTCTTCCTTGGCGAGTCTCTGGTAGGCGACGGGAACGAGGTCGCTCACATCGATCTGATCATCGGGTCGAAGTCGGGCCACGCGGGGCAAGCCTTCGTCAGCACGTTGGCGAACAACACCGACGGTTTCACCAAGCTGCTCGCCGTCGTCACGCCCAACCTGCCGGCGAAGCCCGACACGCTCCTCTTCAACAAGGTCACCATCAAGAATGCCACGCAGGCGGTCCAGATGTTCGGCCCGGCGCAGGCGGCGGTGGCGCGGGCGGTGGTGGACAGCGTGTCGTCGGGCATCATCCCGCGGGACAAGGTGGACGACTACTGCATCCTGGTGGGCGTGTTCATTCACTGGGAAGCGAAGAACGACAAGAAGATCTACGACTTCAACTATCGAGCCGTGAAGGAATCGATCGAGCGCGCTCTCAAGGGTCAGCCGAAGATCGACACGGTGATCTCGCAGGCCAAGACGGCGTCACATCCGTTCGCCGGCGGCGCCGATAAGGGCTGATCGCTCCAGGAGTCGCTCCGGTCGACGTCGAGGGGCGGGCTGCCGCCCCTCGACTGCTTTTCGAGCCCCGCGCCGATTCACAGTGGAGCATGCGTCCTGATGCGTAAGCTGCTGCTGCAGCTCGACAGCTCCCGGCTGCCGAGTGTGTTCGACCGGGTGGTCGCCTACGACGGCGGCGCCGATGAGGTGATGAGCTACGGCGGCGTCGCCGAAGCCGACGTCCGGGACCTGATCCACGGCTGCATCTTCACGCGCGGCCCCAAGGACCTGAAGAACACCGCCGTGTTCGTCGGGGGCGCGGACATCGCCGTGGGCGAGCAGCTGCTCGGCGCGGCGACGAAGGCGATGTTCAAGCCCTTCACGGTGTCCGCGATGCTCGACTCGAACGGTTCGAACACGACCGCGGTCGCCGCAGTGGCGAAGATGGTGAAAGTCGCGGGCGACGTTCGTGGCAAGCGCGTCCTCATCGTCGCAGGCACGGGGCCGGTGGGAATCCGGGCCGCCGGGCTGTTCGCCAAGGCCGGTGCGGACGTCTGCATCACGTCGCGCAAGGCCGACGCCGGCGAGCGGGCTCGCGACCTGGTGCTCAAGCGGTTCGGCGGGAAGGTACGCGCCATCGCCATGCCGGACGCGAGCGAGGCGGTCCGCGCCTGCGAGCGTGCCGAGCTGCTCCTCAACGCCGGACCCGCCGGCGTCATGCTCGTCCCGCGGCAGGCCTGGGCCAACCGGCCGGGGCTCGAGGTCGTGGCGGACGTGAACGCGGTTCCCCCGCTCGGCGTTGAGGGCGTGGATGTGATGGACGACGGCGTGACGAAGGAGGGCGTGGTGTGCTTCGGCGCGCTCGCCATCGGAAACCTCAAGATGAAGGTGCACAAGGCGTGCATCGCGCGCCTGTTCGAGCGCAACGACCTCGTGCTGGACGCCGAGACCATCGCCGACGTCGCGCGGGAGTTGATGGCGCCGCAGCAGTGATCCGATGCCCCGCGTCATCGGTATCGACCCGGGGACGGTGAGCATCGACCTGTGCGGCCTCGAGGACGGTCGGCTGTTCCTGGACCGCTCCATTCCCACGAGCGACGCGCTGGCCGACCCGGCCCGGTTCGTGAGGCTGCTCGAGGACGCCGGCCCGGTCGATCTCGTGGCGGGTCCTTCCGGGTACGGCCTGCCGCTTACCCGCGCGCGCGACGCGACCGACGGCGACCTGCGACTCGCCCTGCTCGGCCCACCGGGGGAAGCCGGCGGCATCGGGGGACTGGGCGCGCTGTTACGCGCCCTGGCGCGCTCCCGCCTGCCGGTGGTGCTCACGCCCGGCGTGCTCCACCTCCCCACTGTGCCCGCGCACCGCAAAGTGAATCGGGTCGACATGGGCACCGCCGACAAAGTATGCGCCGTCGCGCTCGCCGTCGTGGACCAAGCGCGGCGCTTAGGACGCCCGCTCTCGGCCACGTCTTTCGTCCTGCTCGAGCTCGGAGGCGCCTTCACGGCGGCCGTCGCCGTGGCGGGCGGCCGGATCGTGGATGGGGCGGGGGGCTCCGCGGGCGCGCTCGGGCTCCGCGGCGCGGGCGCGCTGGACGGCGAGGTCGCGTTTCTCGCGGGCCGCGTGTCGAAAGACATGCTGTTTCGGGGCGGCGTGGCGACCGTCGCGGGCTGGGAGGAGGGGACCGACCCGGTCGAGCGGTTGGCGCATCCCACCACGCCACGGGAGCGCATCGCGTCGGAGGCGCTCATCGAGAGCACCGTGAAGACGGCGGTGGCGCTCGCGCTATCGGTGCCGGGGCCGGCCGAGTTCGTGTTGTCGGGGCGGCTCGCTCACGTCGAGGGCGTGAGTGCGGCGATCCGCCAGCGGCTCGACCCGCTCGCTTCCACTCGCGTGCTCGACGGGTTCGCCGCGGTGGCGAAGCAGGCGGCGCAAGGCGCGGCGCTCCTCGCCGACGGGCTCGCGGGCGGCGCCCAGCGCGAGCTCGTCGAGTTGCTGGCGATTCGCGAGGCGCGGGGCAGCGTGCTCGATCATCTGTACGTGGTGCCGCCCGAGCAGGCCTTGCGCCGGCTGGGCGGGGAACTCGCATGACGCGCGTGCTCATCGCCGGCGTCTCCACCCGAGGGTTCGTGGAATCGGCTGCGCGGGCAGGATACGAAGTGCTCGCCGTGGATGGCTTCGGCGACCTGGACCTGCGCGCTCGGGCGCTGTCGGTCGCGGTGGCGCGGAGCGGTGGGCGGTTCAGCATCCGCGCTGCCGTCGCCGCCGCGCGCGGTCTGCGGGCGGATGTGGTCTGCTACGTGGGCAATTTCGAAAACCACGCGCGCGCCGTCGGCGCGCTCGCGACCGGGCGTGTCTTGTGGGGCAACCGGCCCGCCGTGCTCGCGGCGGTGCGCGACCCCGTGCGGCTGGCGCGCGCGCTCGCCGCGCGGGGGCTCCCTGCGCCGGCCGTCCGCGCCACGGCGCCGGGCGGCAACGCGGCGAGGGGACGCTGGCTCGTAAAACCGCGGGCATCGGGAGGCGGCGGCGGCGTGGCGCCGTGGCGCGGCGGCGCGCTGCCGCGCGGCAGCTATTTGCAGCAACGGGTCGCGGGCACTCCGGGGTCGATCGTGTTCACCGCGGACGGACGCCGCGCGGTGCCCCTGGGGGTGTCACACGCCCTCATGGGCGATTCGGCCTTTGGCGCCAGCGGCTTCCGCTACTGCGGCAGCATACTCGTCGCCCCCGCACAGCCCCTGTTTGGGTTCGCCTGCCGCCTCGCGAGCGTCGTCACCGAGGCGTTTGGCCTGGTGGGCGTCAACGGCATCGATTTCGTCGCTCGCCGCGACGTGCCCTACGCCGTGGAGGTGAACCCGCGCTATTGCGCATCGATGGAGCTCGTCGAGCGGGCGCGGGGGATTTCGATCTTCGAGCTGCACGCCCGCGCGTGCGCGGGGGAGCTCGCCGACGTGGAGCCTGCCGGGCCGGGCCAGACGGAGCTGCTCGGGAAGGCGATCGTGTACGCCCGGAACGACGTGGTCCCGGAGGGGACGGCGCGATGGCTGGAAGTCGACGACGTACGCGACGTGCCTCTGCCGGGCGAGCCCATCGGGCGGGGCCATCCCATCTGCACAGTGTTGGCGCGCGGGAGCACAGCGGCCGCGTGTCGTGCGGCGCTCGTCGCCCGGGCCCGTTCGCTGTACCGCTCCCTGGAAGCACGCTCGCAGAGGTTTGCGTGAGCGCCGCCACCCGGACCGTCGAGCATGTCACTTGCCTCGGCTGCGGCTGCGCCTGCGACGACATCACGGTCGTGGTGCAGCGCGGCCGACTCACCGAGGCGCAGCGGGCGTGCGCGCTGGGCGCCGCGTGGTTCGGGGACGGCCAGGTCCCTGACGCGGTGCGGATCCGTGGCCGTGCGGGGACGCTCGAGCGCGCCCTGGCCGAGGCGACGGCGCTCCTCGCCGACGCGAAGCGCCCGCTCGTCTATCTGGCGGGGGACATTTCCTGCGAAGTGCAGCGCGACGCCGTCGCGATCGCCGACCGGCTGAAGGGCGCGATCGACAGCCTGGCCAGCACGGCCGCCCCAGGAGTGCTCGCCGCGCAGCGCCGCGGACGGGCCGGCGCGACGCTCGGCGAGCTGCGCCAGCGCGCCGTGCTCGTGGTGTTCTGGGGCGTCGACCCGGGCGCGCGCTATCCGCGCTACTGCGCGCGCTACGCCGTCGACGCCGTGGGGCTGGCCGCGCCAGGCGGAAGAACGAGCCGCCGGGTGATCGCGGTGGACGTGGGCGAAGCCCGCGGGCCGGCGGACGCGGATGGCCGCGTGGCGATCCCGCCGGACGCCGAGGTGGATGCGCTCGGCGCGATGCGCGCGAGCGTCCAGGGGCGTGCGGTGGGGACCGACGCGCCGCTCGAGCCGGCGATCGCCCTGGTCCACGAGATGACCACGGCACGCTACGTGGCCCTGGTCGCCGATGCGGAGCCGGGCGCGACGCCCGCGGACCCGGACCGCGCCGAGGCCCTCACCGCGCTGGCGCAGGCGCTGAACGGCCCGACGCGTTGTGCCCTTTCGATGCTCCGGGGCGGCGGCAACCGCTCGGGGGCGGATGCGGTGCTCACGTGGCAGACGGGGTTCCCGTTCGCGGTGGACTTCGGACGCGGGTACCCGACGTACCGGCCGCACGCCGGCGCCGCCGAGCGGCTGGCGGGGGGCGAGGTGGACGCGGCACTCGTGATCGGCGCGCCGGCGACGTTGCCCGGTTCCGTCGCGCGGGGGCTCGCCGCCGTCGCCACGGTCGCGATCGGGCCCCGGGCGAGTGCCGCGGATTGGAAACCCGTCGTCGCGGTGGACACCGGCGTGGCGGGCATCCACGAGGGCGGTACCGCGTTCCGCATGGACGACGTGCCGTTGCCGCTGCGGCCGGCATTGGACGGGGAAGACGTGCGCAGCGCGGCGGCCACCGTCCGCGCCCTGCGGGAGCGGCTGGAGGCCGGCGCGTGACGACACCGGAGCGGCTGCGGCTCACGAGTGGGACGGTGTACGATCCCGCGAACGGCGTGGACGGCGTGGTGCGAGACGTGTGCATCGAGGCTGGCCGCATCGTGGCGGAGTTGCCGGTGGGCGCGCCGCGCCTCGACGTCCGTGGGATGGTGGTGATGCCCGGCGGCGTCGACATCCACGCGCACGTCGCCGGGTCGAGCGTGACTCATGCCAGGCGCCTGCTAGCGGAGGAGCACGCCGCCGATCCCGTGCCTGCACCGCGACTGGCGGACGGCCCGTCGCCTCGCGCCGGCTCGGGCGGAACCGTGCCGAGCACGTTCGCCACGGGGTATCGCTACGCGGGACTCGGCTATACCACCGTGATGGAAGCGGCGGTCGCGCCGCTTGCCGCGCGGCAGGCGCACGCCGAGCTCGACGACACGCCGCTCATCGACTCGGGCTTCTACGTGCTGCTCGGCAACGACGACTATCTGTTGCGCCAGATCGCGGCGCGGGAGACGGCGCGGGCGCGCGATTACGCCGGCTGGTTGCTGGGCGTCACCCGCGCCTACGCGATCAAGATCGTGAACCCGGGCGGCGTGGCGGTATGGAAGGGCGGTGGCGCGGACGGCAGCCGCAACGTCAGCGGGCTGGACGAGGCCGTGGGGTCGAGCGCGGTCACGCCGCGGAAGATCCTCGAGACCCTCGCGGGGGCCGCGCAGGCGCTCGCACTCCCTCACCCAGTCCACATTCACTGTAACAACCTGGGCCAGCCCGGCAACGCGGCGACCACGCTCGAATCCATGCGGGCGCTCGCTGGTCGGCGCGCGCACTTCACCCATCTCCAGTTTCACAGCTACGGTGGTGAACGGGGGAAGCCGTGGAAGTCGGGCGCGAACGACGTGATCGAGTACGTGAACGGCCACCCCGAGGTGAGCGTCGACGTGGGCCAGGTGATGTTCGGGCCCGCCACGACGGTGACGGCCGACGGCCCGGTCGAGCACCTGCTGTACGCCAGCAGCGGCCGGAAGTGGGTGAACGTGGACATCGAGCTCGAGACGGGGTGCGGCATCGTCCCCTATTCCTACAGGGAGAAGGCCGCGGTGGCGGCGCTGCAGTGGGCGGTGGGGCTCGAGCTGTTCCTGCTGGCCAAGGACCCCTGGCGCGTGGTGCTTTCGACCGACCATCCCAACGGCGGCACGTTCCTCCAGTATCCGGAGCTGATCCGACTCCTGATGGACCGCGCCTACCGCGACGAGCGGCTCAAGGCCGTGAACCAGAAGCTGTTGACCGGGAGCGCCCTGCTGGACGGGTTGGCCCGGGAATACACGCTGGGTGAGATCGCGATCGTCACCCGCGCCGGCCCGGCGCGGCTGCTCGGGCTCCCGCAAAAGGGCCATCTCGGACCGGGCGCGGACGCCGACGTGACCGTGTACGCGCCGGACGCCGACCGCGCGAAGATGTTCGCCGCGCCCCGCTATGTGATCAAGGGCGGGACCCTCGTGGTCGAGGAAGGTCAGCTGCGCCGTGCGCCCGCGGGCGCGCGGCTGGCCGTACGCCCCGACTACGACCCGGCCGTGAAATCGGACGTGAAACGGTTCTTCGACGACTACGCGAGCGTGGCGTTCGAGAATTACGGGGCGGAGCCGTGAAGATCAACGGGGTCGCGATCGAGGACACCTTCGCCGAGGCGTTCACGATGCGCGTGGCTCGCCTGGTAATCACGGGGCGCACCATGGGGTGGGCCCGAGAAGCCGCCGTCAAGCTGACGGGCTTCGCCACGTCGGTGATCGGGTGCAAGTGCGAGGCGGGCATCGAGCGTGAGCTCTCGGACACCGAGACGCCCGACGGACGGCCCGGGGTCAGCGTGCTGTTTCTCACGATGGACAAGGCGAGCCTCCCCGAGCAGCTGATCGTGCGCGTCGGTCAGACCGTGCTCACCTGCGCCACGACCGCGTGCTTCGACGGCCTGCCCGATGCACCCGACCGGCTGCCCGTCGGGAAGGCGCTGCGCGTGTTCGGCGACGGCTTCCAAGCGAGCAAGCTCATCGGCGGCAAGCGCTACTGGCGCATCCCCGTGATGGAGGGGGAGTTCCTGATCGAAGAGACGTTCGGGATGCTGAAGGGCGTGGGGGGCGGGAATTTCCTGATCCTCGCGCGAGACGCGGAGGCCGCGCTGGCCGCCGCCGAGGCCGCCGTCGCCGCCATGACCGGCGTGCCGGGCGTGATCTTGCCGTTCCCGGGCGGCGTGGTGCGGAGCGGGAGCAAGGTGGGGTCGAAGCGCTACAGCAACATGATCGCCACGACGAACGACGCATTCGCCCCTACGCTGAAAGCCGTCACACAGTCGCAGCTCCCGGAGGTTGTGAACGGCGTGCTCGAGATCGTGTTGGACGGCATCGACGGACCGTCGATCGAGGCGGCGATGCGAGCCGGGATTCGCGCCGCGTGCCGGCCCGGCGTGCACACGATCACGGCGGGGAATTACGGCGGGAAGCTCGGGCCCCATCATTTTTACTTGCGAAAGATTCTGGGATGAGTGACGCCGTGACGCTCTCCCTGACGACACCGCCCGAGCACGCGCTCGTCGCCGACTGTATCACGGCGGACCGATTGGCAGCGCTCGGGGAGAAGGAGATCGGTGAGCTCCCCGTGCTGCACGGCGGTCGTGCGGCCCGCGTGGGCGACTTCTTTCGGGTCACGGGTGGGCGCTCCGGCACGGTCCGGCTCGAAGGCGACCTGTCGCGAGCGGAGGGGATCGGCGCGCGGATGGCGGACGGTGAGCTGGTGATCGAGGGCCATGGCGGCCGTGATCTGGGCGTGGCGATGTCGGGAGGACGGATCGACGTGCACGGCGACGCCGGCGAGAACACCGGAGGCGCCCTGCCGGGAGCCGGACGGGGCATGACGGGCGGCGAGATCGTGATTCGTGGCAGCGTCGGCGATGAGGCGGGCGCGCGGACGGGGGACGGGGAAAGGCATGATCGCGGGCACCGTCGTGGTGTTCGGGAAGGCGGGCCCGGGCACGGGGCGGTTTCTCAAACGGGGGTCGATCGTCGCGCTGGGCGAGGTCGAGCGGCCAGGCACCTTCCGGTACGCCTGCACGTACCACCCCCTCCATGTCGCGCTGCTGCTGCGCTACGTGGGACTCCGCTGCCGGGTCGACGTGACCCCGGCGCAGGTCGCGGGACGCTACGAGCGCTACTCGGGCGACCTGGCCGAGCTGGGACGAGGAGAGCTGCTGCATTGGGTGGGGGCGTGAGCGAGACCGGCCTGGGCCTGAACGAGCGGGCGTGGCGCATCGCCGACGCCATGCTGGCGAACGCCGCCGAGCTGCGCGTCACCGCGCGCACACTCGCGGGGGGTGCGCGGGTGATCGACGCCGGCATCGACACAGCGGGGGGCTACGGCGCGGGCCGGGCGCTGGCGGAGATCTGCATGGGCGGGCTCGGCGACATCGCATACCCGCCGGTCACTTTGGGCGGCGACACCTGGCCCGGTGTGCGCGTGTGGACCGATCACCCCGCGGTCAGCTGTATGGCGTCGCAGTACGCCGGCTGGGCGATCCAGGTGGGAAAGTATTTCGCCATGGGATCGGGGCCGCTGCGGGCGCATGCCCGGGTCGAGAAGGAGCTGTTCGGGAAGCTGCGGTATGCGGAGACGGCGGCTCGGGGCGTGCTGGTGCTCGAGACGCGCGTCCCCCCGACGGACGCGGTCGCGACCTGGGTGGCGGAAAAGGCGCGCCTCACGCCGAGCCAGCTCACGTTCGTGGTGGCGCCCACGGCGAGCCTCGCCGGCGGCGTCCAGATCGCCGCCCGCATCCTGGAGACGGGGCTGCACAAGATGGACACGCTCGGCTTCGACGTGACGAAGATCGTGAGCGGCGTCGGCACGGCGCCGCTGGCGCCGGTAGCCAAGAACGACCTGCGGGCGATCGGCCGCACCAACGACTGCATCTTATATGGCGGCCAGGCGCGCTACACCGTAAACGCGGACGACGCGGAGCTGGCGGAGCTCGCGCCAAAGGTTCCTGCCGCGGCGTCGCGGGACTACGGCACACCATTCTACGACATCTTCAAGCGCTATGACAACGACTTCTACAAGATCGACCCGCTGCTCTTCAGCCCCGCCGAGGTGTGGCTGACGAGCAGCGGCAGCGGGAAGACGTACCACGCGGGCCACGTGAACCCCGACGTGTTGCGCGCATCGTTGCTCGAAACGTGAACCTCAATCAGGAGCTCGACATGCCGCGTCCGTCGCAGAACCTCGCCGTGCTTGCCGCTCTCGCCCTCGCGACCGCGTGCTCCAGGCCCGAGCCGCAACGACCGGCACGGACGGCCGCGCCCCCCGGAGTACAGTGGGCCGTGATCGTGCTGTACAACCAGCCGAAGGACACGGCGGCGTTCGAGAAGTATTACGCGGAGAAGCACGGGCCGATCGTTGCGTCGCATGCGCAGGAGATCGGGTTCACACGCGCCGACTTCGTGCGGTTCGCGCCCACGCCCGACGGCAAACCGGCGCCGGTCTACCGGGAAGCAGATCTGCGTTGGGACTCGAAGGAGGCGAGGGACAAGGGTATGGCCACCGCAGGGTTCAAGGCCGTCGCCGGCGACATCCCGAACTTCGCCACCGGCGGCGTTACGGTGCTGCTGGGGCAGAAGACCAACTGACGGCGGTGCGCGTCGCGATCCTCTCGGCGCGGCAGGGGTGGCATACCGACCAGCTGTGCCGCGCGCTCGCGGAGCGGGGGCACGAAGGGCGGGTGCTGCCCTACGAAGCCCTGGTGGCGCACCTGGGAGGCTCGGCACCCGCTATGGCCGCGGGCGACGAGGATCTCGGCGCGTGTGCCGCGGTGCTGGCGCGCATCATTCCCGCGGGCTCGCTCGAGCAGATCGTCTTCCGGGTGGACGCGCTGCACACCCTGGAAGAGCGCGGCATCCCGGTCGTCAATCCCGCGCGCACCATCGAGCGCACGGTGGACAAGCTGTGGACCACGGCGCTGCTGGAGCAGGCGGGACTGCGCGTGCCCGAAACGGTGGTGTGCGAGGGCGCGGACGCGGCGCTGGCGGCGTTCCGCGCGCTGGGCGACGTGATCGTGAAGCCGCTGTTCGGCTCAATGGGGCTCGGGATGGTGCGGGTGACCGACGAAGAGATGGCGTTCCGCGTGTTTCGCACGCTGGAAACGCTGCGCGGCGTATATTATGTGCAGCGGACGATCGATCACGGCGGCTGCGACCTGCGGGCCTTCGTGGTGGGGAACCGCGTGATCGGCGCGATCGAGCGCAGCGCGCCGGGCTGGAAGACCAATCTCGCGCGCGGCGGGCACGCGCGGTCTGTGACGCTCGAGCCCGAGCAAACGGAGTTGGCCCTCGCCGCGGCCCGCGCGGTGGGGGCGGACTATGCGGGCGTCGATCTGCTGCCCGCGCGCGACGGCACCGTGTACGTCGTGGAGGTGAACGGGATTCCCGGATGGCGCGGCCTGCAGGAGGCGACGTCGCGCGACGTCGCCGCGGCGATCGTCGAGTTGCTCGTCGGTCGCGTGGCACGGCGGTGAGCGGCACGTCGGGGGCGGCCCAGGTGGCCGCCGCCGCGCAGCTCGCCTGCCTGCTCGAGGTGAGCGCCCCCAAACCCGGGAACGTCTCCCCGTTCGCGGGGTTCCGGGACGCAAGCTACGAGGATTTTCTCGCGAGCGCCGCGGCCATCGGGCCCGCCCTCACCGCCGCCGGAGAGCGGCCGCTCGGCGCCACCATCCGCGCCGCCGTCGAAGCCACGGCCCGCTGGGCGCCGTCCAACACGAATTTGGGTCTGGTCCTGCTGCTCGCTCCGCTCGCCCGCGCGGCGCTCACGCCCGGCGGCGCGTCGCTGCGCGACCGCCTCGCCGCCACCCTCGCGGCGACCACGGTGGCGGACGCGCGCGACACCTATGCCGCGATCCGCCTGAGCGCGCCGGGGGGATTGGGCCGGGCGCCCGACCAGGACGTCGCCGGGACGCCCACCGCGACGCTGCGCGACGTGATGGCCATGGCGGTCGAGCGCGACGCGATCGCCCGCGAATACGCGAGCGACTTCCGGACCGCGTTCGAGCTGGGCGCTCCGGCCCTCCGGGCCGCGCTCGCCGACCGCCTCCCCTGGCGGGACGCGGTCGTCGAGACGTACCTGACGCTCCTCGCCGCCGCGCCCGATACCCACATCGCCCGCAAGCTCGGACTGCCGGCTGCGGTCACCGTGCAGCAGCGAGGACGCAGCGTGCTCGACGCCGGGGGCGTGCGCACGGCCGCGGGACGGGAGGCGATCGCCGCCCTCGACGGCGAGTTGCGGGACGAAGCCAACACGTTGAATCCCGGCGCCACGGCGGACCTGACCGGCGCCGCGATCTACCTGGTGCTGCTCGAAGGGGGCTGGCGTGCCCGCCCATAAGAACTTCAAGGTCGCCGTCACGAAGGACAACCTCGTCTTCGCCTCGGCCCATTTCATCACCTTCCCCGGACACCGCTGCGAGCGGCTGCACGGCCACAACTACCGCACCCGCGTCGTGGTGGAGGGCGGACTGAACCGCGAAGCACACTACGTGGTCGACTTCGCCGAGCTGAAGCAGCTCATGAAGCGGCTCACCGACGAGATCGATCACAAGGTGCTGCTCCCGCTCCAGAACTCGAAGATCCAAGTGCGCGAAGAAGGCGACACCGTGAGCGTGACCGTCATGGGCCGACCGCGCTACGTGTTCCCGCGCGACGACTGCGCCCTCCTTCCCGTGCCGAACACCACCGTAGAGATGTTGGCGCAATACCTCGCGGGCCGGGTGCGCCAGGAGCTCAGCGCGTCGGACGGCGTGGAGCTCACCGCGGTGGAAGTGGAGGTGGAGGAGACCATCGGGCAGTCGGCGACCTACCGCGAGTCACTGGTGTGACCACGGCGTGCGGCCTCGAGGTCGCCCCGCCCGAGGCGACCATCGTGCAGCGCCGTCGCGACGAGGACGCCGTCGAGCCCGAGGTCCGCGAGCCGCTCGATCTCCCGCGCACTCGCCACCCCGCCGCCCGCAAAGAGCTGAACGGTCGGGTGCTCGCGCCGCAGCGTCTCCACCAGGCGGGAGTCCACCCCCCGCCCGCTCCCCACCCGAGCGACGTCGAGGACCAGCAGGCTCGTGGCGCCCGCGTGCACCGCGGCGCGCGCCAGCTCGACGAACGTGCCGTGATGTCGAGCTCCGGCGCGCACCATGGGCACGCCGTCCCGCAGATCGAGCGAGAACACGACGTGCTCCGCGCCGACGGCACGGGCCACGGTGGCGAGGGCCTCGAACGACGGCAGCGTTTCCAGGCCGACGACGACCTGCGCGGCGCCGGCGGCGCGGACGTCTCGCGCCCGCCCCGCATCGGCGACGCCCGCGTCCACGAGCAGCGTGGAGCCGAGTCCCGCGATCTGTCGCAACAGGCCGCTCTGGACGGGGCCGCCTCCGATGGCATCGAGATCGGCGACGTAGCAGTCCGTCAAACCCAAGGCGTCCCGATAGACCCGCGCCAGCGCGACGGCATCGCCCGCCCCGGTCTCGGAGCCGGCGAGCACCGATCGGACGGGCGCGTAGCTCTCGCGCCGGCCGCCGCGCGCCAGCACCGCGCTACCCCGGGCGAGATCGATCACCGGAATCACGCGCAATGAACGCGGTCCTCGGCTGGGACATCGGCGGAGTTAACACCAAGGGCGCGCGCGTCGCACAGGCGCGCGTGGTCGCGACAGGAGCGGTGCCTTACGAGCTGCAACGGGATCCCGCAGCGCTCACGCCGTTGCTGCGGCGCCTGGCCTGCGACATCGGCGCCAGGCCGGGCGACGCGCACGCCGTCACGATGACGGCCGAGCTGTCGCAGCTGTTCCGCACCAAGCGGGAGGGTGTGGGGTTTGTGCTCGACGCCGTGGCCGCGGCCTTCGTGGAGGAGTGCGTGCGGGTATGGACGGTGGATGCGCGCTGGCTCACGCTCGCCCAGGCCCGGCGCGAGCCGCATGCGGTCGCCGCGGCGAACTGGTCCGCTACCGCGCACCTCGTGGCGCGACTGGTTCCCGATTGCGTGCTCATCGACGTGGGCTCGACCACGACGGACATCGTTCCCATCGCGGGCGGCGTGCCGCGGGCCGCGGGCGTGAATGACACCGAACGCCTGCGTGAGGGTGAGCTGGTCTACACGGGAGCGCTGCGCACGCCGACCGAGGCGATCGCGGCGACCGTGCCGGTCTGCGGTCGCCCGACCGGTGTCTCGGCCGAAGGGTTTGCGCTCGCCGGCGATGTCCATCTGTGGCGCGGCGAGCTGGCCCCGGAGGATTACTCGGTTCCCACGCCCGACGGTCGTCCCGCCACGCGCGCCTTCGCGGGCGAGCGGCTCACGCGCGTGGTGTGCGCCGATCGCGAGATGCTCGATGACGATGGCGTCGACGCCATCGCGGACGCGCTGTGGGACGCTCAGGCGACCCGGCTGCGGGACGCCGTGCTGGGGGCGCGCGTCCGCTGGCCGGGGCTCACGCACGCGGTCGTCACCGGGCTGGGAGCGTTTCTCGCGGCCGAGGCCGCGCGCCGCGCCGGGCTTCAGGTGATCCATTTGGCGGACCGGCTCGGCCCCGCGGCGCGCCACGCCCCCGCCGCGGCCGTGGCGCTGCTGTTTCCCTCGTGAGGAGCACTCCGTCGGCGGTGCACACCGTCCTCAAAATCGGCGGGGGCCTGCTCGGCAAGGCGGGTGCCTTCGAGCTCACCATCGAGGCGGTCACCGCTTTCCGGCGGGGCCGACGCCTGGTCGTCGTCCCGGGTGGCGGGCCGTTCGCCGAGGCCGTACGCCAGATGTTCAAGCGGGCCAAGATCGGCGAGGACGCGGCGCACTGGATGGCGGTGCTGGGGATGGATCAATACGCCCATGCCCTGGCCGCGCGCATTCCGGACGCCGTGCTGGTCGACGGCGCGGGCGGCGTCGCCGCGGTGCTGCAGGCAGGCCGCCTGCCGGTGCTCGCGCCCTACCGCTGGCTTCGCGCGGACGATCCGCTGCCGCACTCGTGGGACGTCACGAGCGACAGCATCGCCGCCTGGTTCGCCGGAGCGTTGGGCGCACGCCGCATAGTCCTCATCAAGCCCGCGGACGGAGAACACAAGAAGCTCGTCGACTCGCATTTCCTCCGCGCGCTCCCGTCTGGCGTGGAGCACCTCGTGGTGACGGCGGACGATCTGGGCCAGCTCGACGTGGCGTTACGCGAGGACCCCGAGCGGGAGCGTGGGGGGGGGCGCCGCGCGGACCAGGCGCTGTAGGGCCGCGACCCGCGCCTGAGACACGCGGCCGTTCCGGCCCCCGACGCATGCGGCGCCCCGCACGCCGACGAGCTCGGCACCGACCGCACGCGCGGTGGCGAAGTCCGCTCCCGACAGACTTCCGGCCAGCGCCGCGAACAACCCCGCCGCGCGCACGGCGGCGACCCACGCCGCCACCGCGTCGGGCGACACCAGGGCGAACAGAGGAGCGTCCTTCCAGGCCGTATCGAGCAACAGTCCGGTGGCTCCCGTCTCCACTGCCACCGCCAGCAGCCGGTCCGGCGCGAGGCTCGTGGCCCGGCGCCAGTCCGCGTATGCCACGAGGACGAGAGCCGTCGCCGCCCCAGCGTCCCGCCGGGCGGCGCGCGCCAGGCGCTGCGCCCGGGCCTCGCTCGTCACATCGCCGAAGCCAAGCTTCACGAAGGCTGCGCCCGCCGCAGCGGCCGCCGCGGCCGCCACCGTCCCCTCGTCCCGGGCGTCGCCGAGCGCCGCGCTTACGGGTCGCACGGCCCCCACCGTACGGCGGATTGCCGCGAGCCGCTCTGCCGACACGGCGCCCAGCGCCCCGCGCGCCGGGTCCTTTGCGTCGATCACATCCGCACCACCCGCGAGCGCGGCACGCGCTTCGACGGGCCCTCGGACGCTCACCAACAGACGCATTTCCGCGCGCTCCCTTGTGGCTATCGTGAAACCGCCGGTAGGTTAGGCTTCCGGAGACGCGATGTCAAAACGCCAAACGGATGACGTGCTGCAGGCGGCGCCCGGCGGCCAGGACGCGGCCGCCCCGACGCTCTCGCTCAGCGGCAGGGTGGCGCTGGTCACGGGCGCGTCGAGCGGCATCGGACGCGCCATCGCGCTGGCGTACGCCGCGGCGGGTGCCGATGTGGTGCTGACCTACCGTGGTAACCGCCGCGGCGCCGAGGAGACGGCGGAGCAGGCGCGCGCGGCCGGGCGGCGGGCGGAGCCGCTGCAGGCGGACATCGCCGAGGGTCGGGATGTCGACGCGCTGGCGGACGCGGTCCGCCGGGCGTTTGGACGGGTGGACGTGTGGGTGAACAACGCGGGCGCCGATATTCTCACCGGTGAGGCGGCGCGCCTTTCCTGGAGCGAAAAGCTCGACCGGCTGCTCGCGGTCGACTTGCGGGGCACGGTGCTCGCGTCGTGGAAGGCGGTCGAGCTGATGCGCGCGCAGCCCTCCGGCGGCGTCATCCTGAACATGTCCTGGGACCACGTGCTGGCCGGCGGGATGAAGGGCGAGTATGCGCAGGTGTTCTGCGCCGCGAAGGGGGGCGTGTACTCGTTCAGCCGCGCGCTCGCCCAGGCGGTCGCGCCGCACATCCGCGTCAACGTGCTGGGCCCCGGCTGGATCGAGACCGCCTACGGCAGCGCGCTGGATGAGAGCGTCAAACAGCGCATCACCAAGTCGATCCCGCTGGGCCGCTGGGGCACGCCGGAGGACATTGCCTACGCGGCCGTGTACCTCGCGTCCGACGCGGCGCGCTACGTGACCGGCCAGATGTTAGCGGTCAACGGCGGGAGTGTCGTCTAGCCTCCGGACCAAGGAGCCGCCATGGCAGCGAAAGAGCCCACGTATTCCGACGCGCAAATCGAAGCCAAGCTCAAGGACTTTCCCGGCTGGTGGTACGAGGACGGCTGGATCCGCCGCAACTACAAGACGGACGGCTGGCCCACGACGCTCATGCTCGTGAATGCCATCGGGTACGTCGCCGAGGCGGCGTACCATCACCCCGATCTGTCGGTCACCTGGGGACGCGTGATCGTGAAGCTCCAGAACCACGCGGCGGGAGGGATCACCGACAAGGACTTCGAGCTGGCGCGCAAGATCGAGGAGACGGTGCTGTGGCGCCCCAAAGGCGGCGCCCTCGAAGGGACGCCCAACAAATTCGTGCGCGCGGGCGATCCGCGGTGACGGCGGCGCCGCGCGCCCCGCGCCGCGTCCTGTTCGTCACCGGGAAGCTCGCGGAGCCCGCGCTGCGCCGCGTGGTCGCCGGGATGGCGCCGGCGTTCGCCTGGGACGTCGCGGTCATGCGCATCACGGTGGCCGCACTCATGACCACACCGTGGATCGCGCGCTTCCTCGAGGCGCCCCCTTCCCCCGACACGGACCTCGTCCTGATCCCCGGCCTGTGCGAGGGCGATCCGGCGGTGGTCGCGCAGAAGCTGGGCGTGCCGGTGGAGAAGGGCCCCAAGGACCTGCGCCAGATCCCCGAGTACTTCGGACGCGCCGCGGCGGCACGCGACTACGGGGCGTACGACATCGAGATCGTCGCCGAGGTGAACAACGCGCCGCGGCTCGCGCGGGAAGCGATCCGCCTCGAGGCGGAGCATTACCGCGTGAGCGGCGCCGATCTGATCGACATCGGCTGCACCCCCGGGCGCGCATTTCCCGACCTGGCCGCCGTGGTTGGCGACCTGGTCGCGGCCGGGATGCGGGTGAGCATCGACTCGCTCGACCCCGGCGAGATCGGTACCGCCGTGCGGGCCGGAGCCGAGCTCGTGTTGAGCGTGAACGGCTCCAACCTCGAGGTCGCGCGCGACTTCGCCGGCACGAAGACGCGCGTGGTGGTGATTCCCGATGCTGGCGGCGGACCCGAGAGCCTGGAGTCGAGTGTCGCGACTCTCGAGCGCTGGGGCGTGTCGTACCTGATCGACCCCATCATCGAGCCGATCGGGTTCGGGTTCATGCGCTCGCTCGAGCGCTACACGGAGGCGCGGCGACGCTACCCCCAGGCGCCGTTGTTCATGGGCATCGGGAACATCACGGAGCTCACCGCCGCCGACACGACCGGCGTGCACGCCCTGCTGCTGGCAATTTGTCAGGAGCTCGGCGTACGCGCGGTGCTCACGACCGAGGTCATTGCGTGGGCCCGCGGCGCCGTGCGGGAGATCGACGTCGCCAGGCGACTGATGTACCACGCCGTCACGCAGCACACGCTCCCCAAGGGGGTGGACGATCGGCTGGTCACGGTGAAGGATCCGCAGGTGCTCGCCTACAGCGAGGCGGAGCTGCGCGAGCTGCAGCGCGGCGTCACGGATCCGAATTTCCGCATTTTCACGGACCGCGACGCGATCACCGTGCTCAACAGCGAGAAGTTCGTGCGCGGCACGAACATTCACGAGATCTTCGCCCAACTCGACGTTGACGAGCCGACGCATGCCTTCTACCTGGGTCGCGAGCTCGCGAAGGCGAAGCTCGCCGTCACCCTCGGCAAGACGTATCGCCAGGAGGGCGCGCTGCAATGGGGGTACCTCACGCCCCCGGACGACCGCGGCCCCGACCACGTACGGCTGACGCAACGCTCGGCGCGCTCGCGCGGCCGGGGCAGGCCCCGCACCAAAAGCCGCCGGTGAGCGACGCGGCACCGCTGGTCGCAGAGCTCGCCCCCGCTCCCGATCCCCTCGACTGCTGCGCGCGCCTCGCCGGCCTGCCCTACGTCGTGTTCCTGGACAGCGCGAGCGACCCCGATCACCTCGGGCGCCACTCGTTCCTCACCGCCGACCCGTTCACGGTCGTGCGGGCCAAAGGTCTGCTCACTCAACAGCTCGTGGACGGAGACTGGATCCGGATCGACGCGGATCCGCTCGCGCACCTGCGGGCACTGCTCGCCCCGCACGGCCGGCCGGCCGTGGCGGAGGTCCCTCCCTTCCAGGGCGGCGCGGCCGGATACGTGAGCTACGACTGGGGTGCGGCGCTCGAGCGGGTCCCTCGCCCGCGCTACGACGATCTGGCGGTGCCCGACCTGCTGCTCGGTCTGTACGACTGGGTGATCGCCTGGGATCACCAGACCGGCAGGGCGTGGTTGATTTCGACCGGGATGCCGGAGCGGGGCGCTCCGGCGGCGCGGCGTGCGGCGGCGCGTCTGGCATTCGTGAAGGAGCGGGTGGCCGTTGGGCCGAACGGGCGGGGTCTCCCGGAGCGACTGCGTCGTTTTGTCGCGGAGGGAGACCCCGCCCGTTCGGCCCCTTCCTATCCTGTCCCCGACATCCCCGGCGTCCGCTCCAATTTCACGCGCGCGGGCTACTTCGCCGCCGTCGCCCGCGTCATCGAGTACATCCGCACGGGCGACATCTTCCAGGCGAACCTGTCGCAGCGGCTCGAGGCCCCACTCGTCGACACGCCACTCGCCCTGTACCTGCGCCTGCGCCGCCGCAACCCCGCCCCGTTCGCCGCGCTGCTCGATTTCGGGGACGTGGTCGTCGCGAGCTCGTCGCCGGAGCGCTTCCTCCGCGTGCAGCCGGACGGCCGAGTGGAAACGCGCCCCATCAAGGGCACGCGGCCCCGCGGGGTGGGCCCGGAGCACGACGCGGCCCTCGCGCTCGCGCTCGCCGAAAGCGCAAAGGACCGGGCGGAGAACGTGATGATCGTCGACCTGTTGCGGAACGATCTGTCGCGGGTGTGCCGGCCGGGCTCGGTCCGGGTCCCCGAGTTGTTCGCACTCGAGCACTATGCGACGGTGCACCACCTCGTGTCGACGGTCGTGGGCGACCTCGCGCCCGGGCACGATGCCGTGGATCTGCTGCGCGCTGCGTTTCCCGGCGGCTCGATCACGGGCGCCCCGAAAGTCCGGGCGATGCAGATCATCGCGGAGCTCGAGCCGACCGGGCGAGGCGTGTACTGCGGTGCGATCGGTTATCTGAGCACGAGCGGCGCGCTGGACTCGAGCATCGTGATCCGGACCTATCTGGTGCGGGGGCACGACGTGTATTTTCAGGTCGGCGGCGGTATCGTCGCCGATTCCGATCCCGAGCAGGAGTACCGAGAAACGCTGGACAAGGCGCGGGGCCTGATCGCCGCATTGCTACCATGATCCCGAACACACGCTCGAGCCTCGCGCGCTTCGCGGCGCTGCTGTGCGCGCTCGCTGCAGCTCCTGCCTCCGCACAACAGGCAGCCGGGGACACGGCCGAGCTCGACGCCATCTTCGACGGCACGACGCTGCAGGGCTGGGACGGCGACCCCGCATTCTGGCGGGTCGAGCAGGGGGCGATCGTCGGCGAAACACGCGCCGACCGGCCGCTCACGGCAAACACGTTCCTCGTTTGGCACGGCGGTACGACACGCGACTTCGTCGTGACGCTCGAGTACCGCATGGACACCCGCAACCCCGCCGGCAACAGCGGCGTCCAGTTCCGCAGCTCGCTGTTGCCCGACGTGGGCCGCTGGGTGATGAAGGGCTATCAGGCGGATATCGACGCGGCCGACGCCTACACGGGCCAGATCTACGAAGAGCGGGGGCGCGGGTTTCTCGCGCGACCTGGTCAAGTCGCGCGCGTCGCCCCGGATGGCCAGGTGCACGCGCTCGGGTCGGTGGGCACGCCCGACATGGTGAAGGCGCTCATCAAGAAGGGAGATTGGAACGACGTGCGGGTCGTCGCGCGCGGCAACGTCATCCTGGAGCTCGTCAACGGCCACGTGACCAGCCTGCTGGTGGACGACGACGAGCGACGGGCCAGGGACGGCCTGCTGGGCCTGCAGCTGCACGCCGGCCCGCCCATGAAGATCGAGTTCCGGAACATCCGCCTCAAGGATCTGGATGCCGGTACGACGCTCGCGCACACGGACTGGCTGACGGACGGCGGCAACCCGCAGCGCACCGCCTGGCAGGGGGCTGAGACCCTGCTCTCGACCCGCAGCGCCAAAGACATCCGGTTGCTGTGGAAGATCATGCTCGACAACGTACCGCGCGAGATGCATTCGCTCCTGCCCGCGCTCGTCGTTGGTCGAGTGGACACGCGCGAGGGGCCGAAGGAGATCGTCATCGTCACCGGCGTGTCCGATAACCTGTACGCCATCGACGCCGGGCGCGGCGTGCTGCGCTGGAAGAAGCGCTTCGACCACTCGGGCGTAGGCGACACCACGCCTCACAGCGGTCTCATGTGCCCCGGCGGCATCACCGCCACACCGGTGATCGGTCGCACCGCGGTGGCGGGCCGATACACCATCTACGCCGTGTCGTGGGACGGGACGCTCCACCAGGTGAACGTCGCCGACGGCGAAGATGTGGCGCCGCCCGCCAAATTCATGCCCCCCAACGGGAAGCCGTATGCGTTGAACCTCTGGAAAAACGTCGTCTATACCCACACGGCCCAAGGCTGCGGCGGTCATCCGAACGTGGCCTATGCCTACGACCTCGCCACCGGCAAGGTCGGCAGCTGGGGACCGGCAGGCGGCGGCATGTGGGGCCGTACGGGACCCGCCATCAGCTCGAAGGGCGTGATGTACACCGGCACCGGTGACGGGCCGTGGGATCCCGAGCGTGGGATCTACGGGAACGGGATCGTCGGCATTCAGCAGAATCCGAGCACCAAAGCGCTCGAGCTGGCGGACTACTTCGCGCCGGCGAACGCCGAATGGCTGTTCAAGCGCGACCTCGACATGCAGGTGACGCCCGCGATCTTTGACTACAAGGGCCGCGAGCTCATGGTCTCGGCCGGCAAGGAGTGCCGCGTGTACCTGATGGATACTGAGTCCATCGGCGGTGACGATCATCGCACGCCGCTGTACCGCACGCCGCAGCTGTGCAACGAAGGCCTCAATTTCGCCTCGGCGGGCATCTGGGGAGCGATGGCGAGCTGGGTGGACGCGAACGGCACACGTTGGGTCTTGGCGCCGTTTTGGGGACCCAAGCACTCGCTCTTCAAAGCCCCGGTGGAGCACGGCGAAGTCCGGGAAGGCGCGATCGCCGCGTTCAAACTGGAAGAGCGGGACGGCGGCCTCCAGCTCACGCCGGCCTGGATCTCTCGCGACATGAACCGAGCCGAGCCTCCGGTCGTCGCCAACGGGGTCGTGTTCGCGTACGGCAGCGGCGAGAGCACGACGCAGGCGACGCCGGAGCTGGGCCTCCGGGCCAACTCGGCCGAGTTTCGCATCAAGAATTCCACCCACGCCGTCCTGTACGCGCTCGACGGTCAGACGGGCGAAGAGCTGTGGTCCTCCGGCACGCAGATCACGTCATGGAACCATTGGGCCGGCCTGTCCGTAGCCAACGGCCGCGTCTACCTGGGCACGTTCGACGGGACGGTGTACTGCTTCGGCGTCGGCCCATGAGAGCGGCGGCGGTAGTCGCGGTGGTGGCGGTCGCGGCGGCGGGCAACCCCGCCCGTGCCCAGGATTGGACGACCGCCGGTTATGACGCGCAGCGCTCCTCGTGGGTCAGGGCACCGGGGAAGATCTCCGCGGCGAGCTTACGGAAGCCCGGGTTCGAGCTGCTCTGGAAGCTCGGCCTCGCGGACGAGGCGAGCGCAGCGCGCGGGCTGACACCGCCCATGCTCCTCGATCTCCTGATCGGATACCGGGGATTCCGGGCCTTGGGCTTTGTCGGCGCGCCGTCCGATCGCGTAGTGGCGATCGATACCGACTTGGGCCGCGTGGAATGGGACCGACGCTTCGCCCCGGATGCGCCGCCGGCCCGCGGCTCGCCCGCTTGCGCACGCGCCATGACGCCCAACCTGGCGCGCCCCACGAACCCGGCGCTCCCGGCCCTGATCGGGGGAGCCTCCCGTGCCGCTCAAGCGGCGCACGGTGCGGTGGGCGACCCCGGTGAGGGCGCCGTCACGCTGGCGCAGCTTGCCGCGCGCCGCCGGGAAGCCCCGCGTCCCGCTCCGGCCCCACCGCAGTCCGCCGCCCAGCGTCCGGCTCCACGTCCCTTCCCCGTCGTGTACGTCCTGTCGAGCGCCGGCCTGCTGCACACGCTCAACGTCATGAACGGCGCCGACGCCGAGTCCCCGGTGCCGTTCCTCCCGCCCTCTGCCAACGCGCGCGGCTTGATCGTCGTCGATGACGTCGCCTACGTGGCAACGAGCAGGGGGTGTGGGAACGTCCCGGAAGGCGTCTGGGCACTCGACCTCGGCACGAAACAGGTCGTCACGTGGCACGCATCCGGCGGGATCGCGGGTGCGCTCGGTCTCGCGATCGCTCCGGACGGAACGATCTACGTGACGACCGGCGACGGACGCTTGGTCGCGCTCGAGCCGCGCACCCTGAAGCCGAAACGGACGTATCGCTCAGGCGGTCCGGGCTTTGTCTCCTCGTCGGTCATATTCGATCAGCGCGGCAGGCTGCTGATCGCCGCCGCGAGCCGGGACAGAGCGATCCGCCTGCTCGACAGCCGCCGCACGGCGTTCGTCAGGACGCCGGTGACTGCCCACACGCTCGCCGATCTCGCGAGCTGGGCGGACACGAACGACACGCGCTGGCTCGTGGCGCCCGCCGGCGCCGTGGTCGCATGGAAGGTGGTCGAGCACGACTCGGTGGCGACGCTCCAGACCGGATGGGTGTCGCGCGCTGCGCCGGCGCCGCTCGGGGCGGCGGTCGTAAACGACGTGGTCTTCGTCGTCTCGCGTGGCCCGCAGCCCCCCTCGCCAGCCGTCCTCTACGCACTGGACGGGACCACGGGCCAGGCGCTGTGGAACAGCGGCGCCACGATCGCGCCCGCCGCGCATGCCGGATTGTCGGCCGGCGGCAGCCAGGTGTACGTGGCGACCGGCGATGGCACACTGTACGCGTTCGGATTCCCGATGGAGCACTGAAGTGCGCTGCGCGGTGGTAGTGGTGGCGGCTTGGCTGGGCGCCCCTCACGCGGCTGCGCAGCTGCCCGACGGGCCGGGCAAGCAGGAGACCGTCCGGCTCTGCTCGCAGTGTCACGCCGCGGACGTCGTGATGTCGGTGCGCCAGGATCGGGGGGGATGGGCGGGCACGCTTCGGAAGATGAGCGCGCTCGGCGCCAAGGGGACAGACGAGGAGTTCGGTGCCGTGCTCGGGTATCTCGCGACGCATTTCCCCGCGGATTCAATCCCGCGGATCAACGTGAACACGGCGACGGCGATCGAGCTGGAGAGTGGCCTGACGTTGCGGCGCTCGCAGGCCGCGGCGATCATCGCGTACCGTTCCCAGCACGGCAAGTTCGCATCCCTCGAGGACCTGAAGAGGGTGCCAGGTCTCGATGCCGCCACCATCGACGCCAAGAAGGACCGCGTGACGTTTTGATCGAGTGAGCGCATGATCCTGCTGATCGACAACTACGACTCCTTCGTCTTCAACCTGGCCCGCTATGTGCGCGAGCTGGGGGAAGAGACCGTTGTACGACGCCACGACGCCACGTCACACGAGGAGATCGAGCGACTCAGGCCTTCGCACATCATCATCTCTCCGGGACCCTGTGCTCCGGGCGACGCCGGGATCTCCACCGACGTGGTGCGGCGGTTCGGGCCGACGATCCCGATCCTGGGCGTCTGCCTGGGTCATCAATGCATCGGCGCGGCGTACGGCGCCGGCATCGTGCGCGCTGGGCGACCGGTGCACGGCAAGGCGGCGCGGATCCAGCACGACGGGCGTGGCCTGTTCGCGGGACTCCCAACCCCCTTCCTGGCGGCGCGCTACCACTCGCTCGTCATCGCCCGCGCGGGTCTGCCCGCCGACCTCCGCGTCACCGCGACCGCGGATGACGGGGAGATCATGGCCGTCGAGCACGTGCGCCATCCCGTGATCGGCGTGCAATTCCACCCCGAGTCCGTGCTCACGGAGCACGGCTACGTGCTGCTGGACCGGTTCCTGCACGGGGCCGCCTCCTGCCGCGACACGCTCCCCGACCGCGCCGACGGCGCGCGCTCGGCCGCCCCGGCGCTGGTGCGGTGATCATCGAGTCCATTCTTACCACCGTGGACGCACGCGGAGCGGTGAACTTCGCTCCCATGGGCGTCGAATGGGGCGAGGACGAGATCGTCATCAAGCCGTTCCTCGAGACGACGACGTTCAGGAACCTCGAGGCGACGGGCGCCGCCGTGGTGAACCTCACCGACGACGTCATGCTGTTCGCGCGGGGCGCGATCTCCAACGTCGAGTTCCCCGCCCGGCCGGCGACCGTGGTGCCCGGAGTCGTGCTCGAGGCCGCCTGCTCTTGGCGCGAAGTTCGCGTCCAGGCGCTGGACCCGACGCCGCCGCGCGCGCGCATCGTGACCCGCGTGGTGCATCGCGGCGTGCAGCGCGAATTCCTCGGCTTCAACCGGGCCCGGCATGCCGTGCTCGAGGCCGCCATCCTCGCCACCCGCATCCACCTGCTCCCACCCGAGCAGATTCGCGACGAATTCGCTCGGCTTCAGGTGATCGTCGATAAGACCGCCGGCCCGCGCGAGCGGGACGCGATGGCGCTGCTCAGCGACTACGTGCGGCGCGCGCCACGCCCCGAGCAGTCCGCGGCGCGATGAAGGGCGAGCCGGCGCTGTTCGTCGAGGCGCCCGCGCGGCTGCATTTCGGCGTGCTGGACCTGCGGGGCGACCTGGGTCGCCGTTTCGGGGGGATCGGGGCCGCCGTCCCGGCGCCGTCACTGCTGGTCGAAGCCAACCCGGCGCCGCGCCTCGCGGCCGAGGGCCCGGACGCGACGCGGGTGCTCGACTTCGCCCGCCGGTTCGCTGCGCACCACGTGGTCGAGCTGCGAGTCCGGTTTCGCGTCCATCACGCCATCCCGTCGCACGCGGGCCTCGGCTCGGGCACCCAGCTCGCCCTCGCCGTGGCGCGCGCTGCCGCCGAGCTGACGGGCCTGCCGACGGAGGTCGCGGCGCTCGCCCGCGCCGTGGATCGCGGGCTGCGCTCCGGGGTCGGCACCTGGACGTTCGCGCACGGTGGCTTCGTGCTCGAGGGTGGACGGGGGGGGACCGATCACGGCGGCCGCGTCGCCCCGCTGCTCGCGCGCCTCGCGTTCCCGCCCGGGTGGCACTGCGTCGTGGCAGTGCCCCGGGGCAAGCCCGGGCTCGCGGGGGACCAGGAGGCGGCGGCGTTCGCGCGACTCCCCGCGCCGGACGCGCGCGACGTGGAGCGGGTCGCCCATCTCGTGCTTATGCAGCTGCTGCCGGCGCTCGCCGAGGCGGACCTGATGAGTTTCGGGGCCGCGCTCGGGGAGGTGCAGCGCATCACGGGCGGCTGGTTCGCGCCGGTCCAGGGAGGCGTATTCGCGCCGGGCGAGACGCGGGACGTGGTGGAGCGGCTGCGGGAGTGGGGGGCCGTGGGGGTAGGCCAGAGCTCGTGGGGACCGGCCGTGTACGGGATCGTGGGTGATGCGGCCGCGGCGCGCGCCCTGGCTGGCCGGGTGCGGGGCGCGCTGGGCCCCGGCGGGGCCGTGTATGAAGGCGCCTTCAGTCCGACCGGCGCCCGGGTATGGCGGGGCGACCCTTCCGTTTCAGGCTGAACGATCGGCCTTCCCCTGGCTAATTGACAGTCGCGGGAGCCGGGGATATAACCCCTATCCCGGCAGGCTATCCCAGTGCGGAGGGTTGGACCGATGGTTGTCGCCCGTTGGGAACGTGGCCCCCCGCTGCACGCGGAGCGGGTGGGCGACCGATGGGCATGATTGGCGTAGATCGTTTTTCCCCATCCTCATCCTCAACATGAGGTCAGCTATGAACCGCATCAAACTGTGTTCCGGCGGATTCGCGGCGAGTCTGATGGTGCTCGTCGCCGCGTCTGCCGTCGCCCAGGGTACTGGTGCGGGCGAGTGGACGATGGCGGGTCGGACGTACGACCTGCAGCGCTACAGCCCGCTCACCCAGATCAGTCGGGCGAATGTGAAGAACCTCAAGGCCTCGTGGTCGTTCTCGACCGGAGTGCTCAGCGGCCATGAGGGCAACCCGCTGGTGATCAACAACGTGATGTACGTGCACAGCGCGTTCCCGAACCTCGTGTTCGCGCTCGATCTGACGAAGCCGGGCGCGCCGATGATCTGGCGGAACCAGCCCGCCCAGCCGCCCGAGGCCAAGGCGATCGCCTGCTGCGACCTCGTGAACCGCGGCCTGGCCTACCATGCCGGCACCAACCGGTTGTTCATCGAGCTGCTGCAGGGCGACCTGCTCGCGCTCGACGCCAAGACGGGCAAGCAGGTGTGGCGCGTGCCGAACGCCGACTACAAGACCGGCTCGACCATGACGAACGCCCCGATCGTGATCAAGGACCTCGTGATCGCGGGGATCTCGGGCGGTGAGTTCGGCGTGCGCGGCCGGGTGACGGCGTACGACGTCAACACCGGCAAGGAAGTGTGGCGCGGATATTCCACGGGCCCCGACGCCGACGTGAAGATCGTCGGTGACGCGAACCCCAACTACGCGTCGCACCGCGGCAAGGACCTCGGCGTGACGACGTGGCAGGGGGACGAGTGGCAGCGCGGCGGCGGCACGACGTGGGGCTGGTATTCCTACGACCCGCAGCTGAACCTGTTCTACTATGGCTCGGGCAACCCCGGGACGTGGAACCCCGATCAGCGCCCGGGCGACAACAAGTGGTCGATGTCCATCTGGGCCCGCAACCCCGACAACGGGGAGGTGAAGTGGGTCTATCAGATGACGCCGCACGACGAGTGGGACTACGATGGCGTCAACGAGATGGTGCTGTTCGACGCCACGATCGGCGGGAAAGCGGTCAAGGCGTTGGCGCACTTCGACCGCAACGGCTTCGGCTATGTGGTCGATCGGACCAACGGGAAGGTGCTCATCGCGCAGCCGTACGCGCACGCCGCACCGAACTGGGCGTCGAAGATCGATCTCACGACGGGTGTCCCGGTCCGCAATCCACAGTACGGGACGACCTCGAAGAAGAACACCGAGGGGATTTGTCCCGCCGCGATCGGCTTCAAGGATCAGCAGCCCGCCGCGTACTCACCGATGACGAAACTGTTCTACGTCCCCACGAATAACATCTGCATGGACTATGAGGGCGTGGACGTGAAGTACTCCGCCGGTCAGTGGTACGTGGGCGCCATCGTGCGGATGTACCCCGGGCCCGATCAGATCCGGGGCGCATTCGTCGCGTGGGACCCGACCACGGGGACCAAGAAGTGGGAGATCAAGGAGAACCTGGCGGCCTACGGCGGCGCCCTGACGACGGCCGGCGGTATCGTGTTCTACGGCACGATGGAAGGCTGGCTCAAGGCAGTGGATGCCAACACCGGCACCGAGCTGTGGAAGTTCAAGACGCCCTCCGGCATCATCGGCAACCCGATGACGTATCTGGGGCCCGACGGCAAGCAGTATGTCGCCGTGCTGTCCGGCGTGGGCGGCTGGGCGGGAGCGGGCGTGGCTCTGGGGATCAGCCCGGAGGATCCGACCGCCGCGCTCGGCGCGATCGGCGCCTTCGGCGACTACACGAGCATCAGCAACGCGGGCGGCACGCTGATGGTGTTCGCCCTGCCGTGAGGTCGTGACGGCGTAGCATTGTCGCAGGAGGCAGGTGCACCCGGCGCCGGGGCGAACGCGCTTCGGCGCCGGGTGTAGTACGTTCTACACCCGACCGTACTTCTTCAGGATTCCACGGGAGCGATATGCATCATACGTGGTGGAAACTGGGCGGAGCGTCGCTGGTCGCGGCCGCGGCGCTCGCCGTCCTCACGGGCGCGGCTCCGCGCGCCCCCTCCGAGTTGAAGGTGTGCGTCGACCCGTACGAGATGCCCCTCTCCAACGACAGGGAAGAGGGCTTTGAAAACAAGATCGCCCACCTGGTCGCCCAAGACCTGAACGCCGCGGTGGTGAACTTCTGGTGGCCGCAGCGGCGCGGCTTCCTCCGCAATTCGATCCTCGCGGGCTTCTGTGACGTCATGATGCAGGCGCCCGTGGGCTTCGACCCCGTGGCGACGACCAAGCCGTACTACCGCTCGACGTACTATTTCGTGTACCGCGCCGATCGGGGGCTGGCGATTCACTCGCTCGACGACACGGTCCTCAAGCACTTGAAGATCGGCGTGAACCTGATCGGCTACGACTATACCAACACGCCGCCCGCCCACGCGCTCAGCCCGCGCGGCATCGTCGGCTTGACCGGCTTCGGCAGCTTCTTCAACCCCGATCCGCACGCCGACCACCCCCAGGACATCATCGAGGCGCTCGCGAAGGACTCGATCGACGTGGCGATCGTGTGGGGCCCGCTCGAGGGGTATTGGGTCAAGCGTGCGGCGGTGCCGCTCACGATGGTGGCGCTGCCCGACTCGGACCCGGCGTCGGGCATGCCGTTCGCGCGCAGCATGGCGATGGGCGTGCGGCACCGCGACAAGGCGCTCCTGGCCACCCTCGACTCCGTGATCGACCGCCGGCACGCCGACATCGTCGCCATCCTGAAGGAGTTCAACGTGCCGATGATCGAGATGCGCCCATAGCGGCGCACGAGCCGACGGCACGGCCACCGTTCACCAGGAGAGATCGGACGTGAGACGCAGGCATGTCGTGCGGGGTGGTCTGGTGGGGGTGTGGCTCGCGGTCGCCGCGTCGATGCTGTGGTCCCCGCACGTCCTGCCGGGCAACGCCGCCGTGGCGGCGGCGATCAGGGACAAGGACACGGTGCCGGACAGCCTGCTCGTACCCGACTCGATCTACCAGGGGTGGAAGTGGTGGCACGTCTATTGTTACCGCTGCCACGGTGAGGACGCGATCGGTGGGATCAACCCGGCCGCGCCCGACCTGCGCTGGGCTCTGAGTGCCACCGGGGCCAACTTCCCGCGCGACAGCTTCGTCAACACGGCGTTGAACGGGCGCCTGGCCAAGGGGATGCCCTCCTGGAAGGTGCTGCTCGACACGTCGGCCATTGCCGAGCTGTACCTGTACGTGAAGGCGCGGAGCGACGGCTGGCTCAAGCCGGGCCGTCCGCACCGGGTCTCGGACCTGCCAGCCAAGAGTAAGTGATCGCGGGCGCGCGCCGGATCTCGCGGGCCGTCGTCGCCGTGCTGGCGACGGCCGTCAGCGCAGCGCCGCTCGCCGCGCAGCAGCGACTCACGCGCGATCAGGTGCTCACCGCCCTCGCCGGCGCCAGCGCGCAGACGCCCGCCGACTTCACCGGCCAGGATCTCTCGGGGCTCGACCTCGCGCGCGTTGACTTCAAGCGCGCCAACCTCACGCGCTGCCGGCTCGTGGGGACGAACTTCACCGGGGCACAGCTCTTCGCCGCGACCTTGACCGACGCGGTGGCGAGCGAGGCCGATTTCACGGGCGCCACCCTCGACATGGTCGTGATGTACCGCGCCGACCTGCGCCGGGCCGTGCTGCGCGACGCGAGCCTGTTCGCCGTCATCATGCCCGACGCCAACCTGTCCGACGCAGACCTCTCGCGCGCCAAGATCGTCTCCCCCATGGCGCGCGCCAAGCTCGTCCGGGCCAAGCTCGTCCACGCGAGCCTCGGCGTGGAGCCGGGAACGCAATCGATGGGCGTGCTGCGGACGGACGCCACGTCGGCCGATTTCACGGACGCCGACTTCACCGGGGCGAACCTGCGGAAGGTGTTGTTCGCCTGGGCCGACCTCACCGGCGCCGACCTGACCGACGCGGACGTCACCGGGGCGGACTTCACGGGCGCGATCCTGAGACGGATCCGTGGGCGCGACCGCCTGCGCGGGCTGGACCAGGCGCTGCACGTCGACCAGGCCATTTTCAACGACTGAATTCGGATAGACCCTCATGAAGCCCGCGATATCACCGAGCCGCACCCAGGCCATCCCCTTCCTGCTCGCGATCGGACTGACCCTGCCGGCGCGCTCCGCAGGCCCGGCGCTGTACGTCAGCAACGAGATCGCCAACACGCTCTCGGTCATCTCGCCGCAGACCAACAGCGTGGTCGCGACGATCACTGTGGGCAAGCGGCCCCGGGGCATGGCCGCGAGCCCCGACCGGCGCACCGTCTACGTGGCGCTCGGGCAGGACGACGCACTCGGCGTGATCGACGTCGCGAGCGGCAAGATGACGCGCACGATCCCCGTGGGCCGCGACCCCGAGCTCGTGGTGCTCAGTCCCGACGGCAAGGTTGCATACGTGTCGAACGAAGAGATCGCGCACGCTTCCGCGATCGACCTCGCCACTGGGAAGATTCTGTTCTCGACCCCGGTGGGCGTCGAGCCCGAGGGCGTCGGGTTGAGTCGCGATGGCAAGAAGTTGTACGTCACCGCGGAGACGAACAACACGGTTTCGGTCGTGGATACCAAGACCGGACAGGTGCTGCACACGCTTCATGTTGGTGAGAACCCCCGGACCGTGGCCTTCACGCCGGACGGGAGTCGCGCGTGGGTCTCCGCCGAGGCGGGCGGGAACGTCACGCTCATCGACGTGGCCAGCGATAGCGTGCTCGGCCAATTCCCGATCAGAGACGGTAAGACCAAGCCGGTCCGGATCGCGTTTTCGCCCGACGGACGGCTGGCCTATCTCACGGAAGGCGCCGCCGCGAGCGTTAGCGTTGTGGACGTGGCGCGTCAGGCGGTGATCGACTCTGTTCGGGTCGGCCGGCGACCATGGGGCATCGCACTCTCCCCGGACGGCAAACGGCTGTACACGGCGGACGGGCGGTCGAACACGGTGTCGGTGATCGACGCGGAGGTGCGGAGGGTGATCATGGCCATCCCGGTCGGGGAGCGGCCGAACGACCTGCTGTATCTGCCTTAGCCCAAGGGGAGCCGCGCGAGCCAGGAGCCGGGGTGATGGGTCCGCACCCAGCCGTCCACGCCCCACCTCCGGCCCGCCCGCACCGCGAGTAGCACGACGAGGGTCGTGATCAGCATGTAGTGGAACCCCTGCTGCGACGAGCCCTGCCACTGCACTGCCAGCCCGTAGTTCACCACCAAGAACAGGCCGATCGCGGACGCGAGCGTCGTGAGACAGCCGAACACCAGGCCGAGGCCCACCGCCGCCTCCCCGAACGCCGTGAGCTGGGCGAACAGCGTCCCGTGCGAGACGACCGTCGCCTGCAGGAACTCCCGGAAGAATCCGACCGGATTTCCTTCCGCGTACTTCGTGACCAGCAGCGGCATCACATGGATCCAGCGGTCCGAAACGGTGGGCAGCGGCAGGAACCCCCAGGCCAGCGTGATGCTGAGCTTGGTAAAGATCGCCTTGGCGAACCAGATGCCGACCGCGATGCGGAGAAAGGCGAGCCAACGCTCCGGCGAGCGCATCGGGACGGGCGGGACGACCGGATTCTCCATGGCGCGGTAACCTCACATACGGCCGGCCGGCGGCACGCGTTGGCGGATACAAAGGCGGCGGTCCTCGCGCGAGCGACCGCCGCCAGGTGCGACAATCTACTGTACGGTATCAGGGGATGGCACCCACCGCGCGTGCCACGTTGACACGGCCGTGGCCGTAGAAGAGGCTCTGACCGCCCTTGTCGATATGATCGGCCGTCTGCTCGATGCGCGCCTTGATGCGCGCGGGATTACGGCCGAGGGTCGACACCAGCAGCGCAGCAGTGCCGGTGACGTGCGGCGCGGCCATGCTCGTCCCTTCCGCGCCTATAATGACTCGCGGCGAGGTGGCGCACACCCTCAATCCCAATCGCGCCGCGAGCGGCGGATAAATGGTCTGGCTGCAGCCGGCCCAGACAAAAGCCCCGCGGAAGGCGGGAGGCGGGAGCGGCGCGCCAGCCGACTCGTTCCCTCCTGGTGCCGCTAGGTCGATGGCCGACCCGAAATTGCTGTAGAAGGCGGGTGCATCGATGTTCGTCCAAGGGCCGGTGGCAGTGGTGAACCCCGTGGCGTCGGCCGTCGGCCCCGTGGCCGAGACGCAAATCACCCCGGGCGTATCGCAGAAGGTCTCGTAGACGTTGCCATTCCGATTCAAGTTTGCCGCCTCGTTGCCGGCCGAAACGACGATCGTCACGCCCTTGCCCCTCGCAAAGTTGAAGACTTTTTGGAGCAGCCCCACAAAGCGGCCATTCCCCGCCTTGGGAAACCCACCGCCCAGGCTCAGGTTCACCACGTCGGCGCCGTTTTGCGCGGCGTAGATCACACCGATCAAGATGGAGCTGAAGGGGCAGACGTTGATGTAGCCGCACACCTTCACGGCCACGAGCGTAGTGCCCGACGTGATCCCCGCGGCGCGCACGGCGTTGCTGCTCACCGTGGCCGCCGTATGCGTGCCATGGAAGAACAAGTCGGTGAACGGCTGCCGTCCCGCGAAGTACTTGGCCACCGTGTCGGCCTCGGTGAACGGCACGATCAGGGTGTCCTTGTTGACCACGGCCTGAGCGAGGAACGTGCCGAGCAGGTCGATGGAGCGAGTCAGGTCCACCCGCCCGAGCAGGTCGGCGTGGAGATAATCGATCCCCGAGTCGAGCATAAAGATCGACACGTCGGAGGAGCCGAGGACGCCGTGCGCCCAGGCGGCGTCGGCCTGCACGGCGCGCATGTTCCACTGAAGGGCGAAAAACCGCGCGGCAGTGGGGTCGGCGTTACTCGCCACGCCGCCGGCGTCGGCAGCGTCGAGCGCCGTGTGCGGCACCTCGAGCGTGATCACGGCGTCGGGGTCCACCGACTGGATCCCCCTGCCGGAGGCCAGCGTCGCGGGGGTAGAGCCCGTGAGACCACTCACCACGGCAAGTCCGCTGCCCGGGGACACCCACAGCACCGTGCCACCCAGGGCATGCACCCGCGCCGCGAAGTCTACCCGAACGGCGCCCGCAAACGACACGATGTGACGGCCCGTGCCGGTCGCCGGCGCCGCGCTGCTCACGGTCATCGCCGAGAAGCCGGGCGCGCCGCGCGCCACCTGGTCGGAGGGAACCCGCGCGTCGTCGAGACACGCGGTTGCCGCCACCAGCCCAAGGACGGCACATCGGGAAACCGACGTCACGAGCGACACGGGGCGCCTCGCGGAAGAGGGGACGGGAAACATGATCCCGATCCGGATGACCAGCAAGCCGAAACGTCAGGACAACGTCAGGCCGCCGCTGCCCTTACTTGCCCACGCAGAAGCTCGCGAACACACGATCGAGCACGTCGTCGGGGGTTACCACGCCGATCAGGTCGTCGAGCGCGCCCAGCGCGGCGCGCAGGTGGGTCGCGGCAGCCGCGGCGTCCACACCGCCCTGCCGCGCGGTCTGAAACGCCTCGACCTCCGCGAGCGCCCGCTCCAGCGCCTCGCGATGGCGCGCCCGGGTGACAACCGGCTCCACGTCGCCGAGCGCGAGCAGGCGGCCAAACGCGACCTCGGCGAGCTTGCGACGCAGCTCGGCGAGGCCCTCCCCGGTCACGACCGAAACCACGGGGACGGGGGTCGAGGGATGGGGGCCGGGTACCAGGTCCGCCTTGGTCCGCACGGCCACCACCGGCGCGCGACACGCGGCCAGGAACGCAGCGCGATCAGCCCCGTCCCCCGTTCCCCGTCCCTCGTCCCCCGCGTCCTCGCAGAAGAGGATCAGGTCCGCTGCGTCGAGATAGCGTCGCGCGACGTCGATCCCCATGCGCTCGACCCGATCGTCGCTCTGTCGCAACCCGGCCGTATCCACGAGCCGGAACGGAAACCCTTCGAGCACCGCGTACGCCTCGATCGCATCCCGGGTCGTGCCCGGGACCTCCGTCACGATGGCGCGCTCCCGTCCGAGCAGCGCGTTGAACAGGGATGATTTGCCGGCGTTCGGACGTCCGGCAATGACGAGCAGCGCCCCTTCGCGCAGCCGTTCCCCCTCGGGGGCCGTCGCGATGAGCTGCGTGATCCGCCGGCGCGCCGCGCTCCAGGCGCGCTCGATGCGCTCGGGCGCTACGGGACCCTCGTCCTCCTCCGGGAAATCGATCTCGTAGGCGATCAGGGCCTCGAGCTCGATCAGCTCGGCGCGCAGCTGCTCGAGCCGCCGGGACAACCCGCGGTCGAGCTGCCGCAGCGCGCGTCGCGCCTGCGCGGGCGAGCCGGCGTCGATCAGATCGGCCGTCGCCTCCGCCTGCAGCAGGTCGAGCTTGCCGTTGAGCACAGCGCGGCGGCTGAACTCCCCCGGCGCTGCGGGCCGCGCGCCGCCGGCGACCAGCGCCGCCAGGGCGGCGGCCGGTACCAGCAGGCCGCCGTGCGTCGACAGCTCGACCAGATCGTCGCCGGTGTAGGAGCGCGGCGCGGGAAAGCAGGCGACCAGCGCGTCGTCCACGACCTCTCCCGAGGCCGGATGCACCACCCGGACGCGGCGCACGGCACGGGGGGGGTCGGGCCGGAAGGGATGGAGCACGCGCGCCGCGACTTCGAACGCGCCCTTCCCCGAGAGCCGGATCAGCGCGAGCGCGGACCGGCCGGGAGGCGTAGCGAGGGCGACAATGGGATCGGACAACACGAGCCTTGCCCCTTTCCCGCTTCCCGTTTCCCGTTTCCCGTTTCCCGTTACGTCTTCCCCTGCTCCCGCAGGCGGCGCTGCGCGATCATGTACTGCTGCGGGATGCTGAAGATGTTGCTCACAGCATAATAGAGGTTCAGCCCCGATGCGAAGCGGAGGAACAAGAGCGTCATGAACGCCGGCATGAAGTACAGCATGGTCTTCGCCTGAGGGTTCGGCGGCACGCCGATCTGGCCGACCTTGGACAGCACGAACATCGACAACCCCATGACGATCGGGATGATGTAATACGGGTCGGCGCGCGCCAGATCGGGCAGCCACAGGAACGGGACACCCCGGAACTCGATGGTGTTCGCGAACACAAAGAACAGCGCGAACAGCACCGGCATCGGCAAGAGCATCGGGAGGCAGCCGCCGAACGGGTTGACGTTGTGATCCTTGTAGAGCTTCATCATCTCGCGTTGCAGCCGCTCGGGCTCGTTCTTGTAGCGATCCTGCACCTGCTTCAGGAGCGGTGCGACCGCCTGCATCCGGATGCTCGATTCCATCGCCTTCTGGTTCAGGGGCCACAGCAGGGCGCGCACCAGCACGCCGAAAATGATGAGCACCCAGCCGTACGCGAGCTTGAGCCGGTCGTGCATCCAGATCAGGATGTTCACCACCAGCGCCGATACCGGTTGGATGATGGGCCGCAGGAACCCGCCGTACGGATTGGCATCGTCCAAGTCGTGACCGAGCTGCGCCAGGCGGCGATACTCGAGCGGACCGACATACAGCTGGTAGCGGAAATCCCCCGCCGGCGGTACGGGGAGGGTGAGCGTGACCGGCGCGCGCGTCGCCACCGCCGAGCGGCCGAGCAGCGACGTGGCGGTCGCGGTGCGCGGCCCACCCTCCATGACGGCGGCGCCGAAGCGCGGCTGGTTCTCCTCCAGGGCGAGCCCCGCCAGAAAGAAATACTTGGACTTGACGCCGGCCCACTCGAACGGCCCGTCCAGGATCCTGCGGTCGCCCGGCTTGAGCGACTGGAAGTCCGTGCTCTGCGTCTTCGCCGCCTTGGTGACGACCGCGTAGTGGCGGAAGTCGTCGGTCGAGTCGGCCTCGACCGAACGCAGCCCGTCCCCCATTCCCACCAGCAGGGTGGCGCCACCCGAGCCGAAGCCGGCGAAGCGGCCCTGCACCCCGAAACGATATTCCGCGCCGTGGAAGTGGTACTCGAGCTCGATCCTCGCTCCCCCCCGCTCGGCCGTGAAGCTCAGCAGGGCGGTGTCGCGCCCCTCCCCGACGTGGACGCGGGCGGCGCCCGGCGTGAAGATCCAGTCGGCGAGCGCCGCGGTGTCGCCGCCGGCGGTGAGCGCGTAGCGCAGCCACGGGCGGCCCACCGGCACGAGCTGTACCGGACGCCCCGAGTCCCCGGCGGCGAACGAGCGGTATTCCAACAGCTCCGCGCTCACCAGCGACGCGCCCCGCGTACTGAAGCCCAGGCGGTAGGTCGGGGACGTGACCCAGACGGTTTCGGCGGGGGCCGAAACGGGGCCGGTCAGCCGGACGGGCGGACTGGCGGACAGCGACTCGGCGGCGGGCGCGGCCGGTCGCCTGCCCGCCTCGGTGTCCCCGACCGCCCGACCGCCCGTCCGGCTGACCGGCTTTTTCGGTGGAAACAGGATGCTCGGCAATACCGCCACGATGAGCATCAGGAAGACGGCCAGAATTATGCGTTTTTCCACGGGTCCCCTGGGCTTCTGTGCGTCTACGCGTCTCAGCGTCTAGGAGTTACGGCACCGGATCGAAGCCACCGCGATGCAGCGGGTGGCACCGCAGGATCCGCCGCACGCCCAGCCACGCGCCGCGCGCCACGCCATAGCGCTCCACCGCTTCGTACGTGTAGCGCGAGCACGACGGCTCGAAGCGGCACCGCGTGAACACCAAGTGCGACAGCGTCAGCTGGTAGGCGCGAATCAACGCCAACAGCGCGCGTCGCGGCCAGCGACTCACGCTCATGTGACCCGACTCACCAGGTCGATCACGTCGGCGCGCAGCACCGCAAAGGAGACCGCGTAGGCCGCGCGCTTCGCACGCACCACGAGGTCGACGGCAGGCAGTGTCGGGAGCGCGTCGCGTCGCAGGATTTCTTTCACGCGACGGCGCAGGCGGTTGCGCGCCACCGCGGTGAACTGGAAGCGGGGAACGACGACGGCGAGGCGCGGGTGGCCCATCGGATTGGGACGCCACGCCAGGTCGAGATGGGAGGTGCGCAAGCGGCGACCCTCTTCCCAGCAGGCAGTGAGCTCCGAGCCGCGCGCCAGACGCACGCGACGCGGATACCGCTCTCCCGTTAGCGACTCCGGTGCTTGGAGGGCAGGCGGACGGTGAGGCGCTTGCGCCCCTTCTTCCGCCGGCGGGACAGGACCGCGCGGCCCCATACATCCTTCATCCGCGCGCGGAATCCATGCTTGTTGATGCGCCGCCGATTGCGCGGGCGATACGTCGGACCCATACATTCCTCTCGTGAGGCGGGGAAACGTACACTGTCGCGAGCGCGGCGGTCAAGGTTGACTTTTCCACATGCGAGCCGTACTTTCGGGCCGCCCTTGCTGGACGTCCCACCTTTCGTCGATCGCGGATGGAGCAGTCTACTAAAGAAGCCTGGAAACGCCTCCTCGACGAAGCACGGCGGGAACTCCCCGACGCCACCGTGCGAACGTGGCTCGAGCCGGCCGAGCCGATCGCGCTGGACGACGGTCGCTTGATCGTCGGGGCCCCCGATCAATTCGCCGTGGAGTGGAACGAGTCCAAGCACGCCAGCGTGTTGGCGCGCGCCGCGGAGCGCGTGTTCGGCCGTCCGACGGCCGTGGTGTTCCGCGTGCAGGAGGATCGTCAGCAGCGCCCCCAGATGGATTTTTTCGTGGCGCCACGCGAGGCGGTCGCGCTCGATAAGACCGGTGGCGTCACGACGCCGCTCAATGAGCGCTACACGTTCCAGACCTTTGTCATCGGCAAGTCCAATGAGCTGGCGGCGGCGGCGGCGCATGCCGTCGCGGAAGCGCCCGGCAAGACCTATAACCCGCTCTTCATCTACGGCGCGACCGGACTCGGCAAGACACACCTGATGCAGGCCGTCGCCCACGCCGTGCTGACGAAGTACCCGGGGACGCGGGTCCACTACTTCGGTGCCGAGCAGTTCATCAACGAGGTCATCGAATCGATTCACGCGCGCACGATGTCCGAGTTCCGACGTCGCTACCGCAACGATGTGGACCTCTTCCTGGTCGACGACGTGCATTTCCTCGAAGGCAAGGAAATGACGCAGGAAGAGTTCTTCCACACCTTCAACGCGCTGTTCGAAGGGCACAAGCAGATCGTGCTTACCTCGGATCGCCCGCCCAAGGAGATCCCAGGCCTCGAAGACCGGCTGATCTCACGCTTCGAGTGGGGGCTGGTGGCGGACATCGGGCACCCCGATCTCGAGCACCGGATCGCCATCCTGCGCAAGAAGGCGGAGCAGGATCATCTCGAGCTCACCATTCCCGACGACGTGCTGCGCTTCATCGCCGAGCACATCCGCTCGAGCGTGCGCGAGCTCGAAGGCTGCATCATCAAGCTGCTGCTGTTCGCGTCGCTCAAGAATCGCGAGGTCACAATCGAGCTCGCGCGCGAGGCGCTCTCGGACAAGATCCGCCAGGGCGAGGAGGCGGGGGGCTACGGCAGCCAGGCGACGCCGAGCATCGATCGCGTACAGGAGGTCGTGGCACGCCGCTGGGGCGTCACGCCGGAGGGCTTGCGGTCCAAGGCCCGCACCAAGACGCTCACCATCCCACGCCAGGTGGCGATGTACCTCGCGCGCACCATGCTGAGCATGCAGCTCGTCGAGATCGGGCAGGCGTTCGGAGGGCGGGACCACTCGACGGTGATTCACTCGGTAGACAAGGTGGAGCGGCAGATGGTGCGGGACCGGACGTTCAAGGAGCGCGTCGAAATGGCGCGTCAAGAGTTGTCCGCACTGTAGCAACATGTGGGCAGGGATATGTGGGCCGGTGTGGATGCGCCGCGGCACCGTGGGAAAGTGGGCCGGATTGCCAACAGTCCCAACAGCGCGCCCACAGGGCGGCGAACGGGCAGTACGGTGCGCCACACGGACGTTAGCCCGCATCACCAACATTTCCCCGCTCTCTACTACTACTACTAGTAGTTGTATAAGGTATAGGTAGTAGATTCTTACGTTCACAATCTCCACACCGATGAGGCGGCGCGGCAGATGAAGTTCACGATCACTCGAGAGCAGCTGCAGGAAGGGCTGAGCGCAGTCGCGGCGGCGATCCCCGCGAAGACCACGTTGCCCGTGCTCGCCAACGTCCTGGTGGAAGTCACCAAGCAGGGCCTGCGTCTGTCGGGCACCGATCTCGACATCGCGGTCACCACCACGGTGCCCGCGGAGGTAGACGCCGAGGGCGCGGTGACCCTCCCCGCCAAGAAGCTGGTGGACATCGCGCGCGAGCTGCCCTCGGGGCCGGTACGCATCACCGCGGCCGGCGAGTCCCGCGTGGGCATCGAGTGCGGTCGGTCCAAGTTCAAGCTGCTGGGGCTGCCGCGCGAGGAATTCCCGTCGTTCCCCGTGGTCAAGTTCGACGGCGCGTGGAAGGCCGCGGCGGGCGTGGTGCACAAGCTGGTGGGGCATGTCGCGTTTGCGGCGTCGACGGAGGAGAGCCGCCCGATCCTGAACGGCGTGATGTGGGAGCTCCGGCCCGACCACATGCGCATGGTGGCGACCAACGGGCACCGCCTCGCCAAGATGGACGTGCCGGCCAAGGGCGGATCGACGGCGGACTTGATCGTGCCGCCCAAGGCGCTGGAGCAGATCCGCCGCCTGTTCGCGGCCGACGAGGCCCTCGAGATTGCCCGCAGCGACAACCACATCGGATTCCGCGCCGGCGGCACCTTGGTCTTCTCGCGGCTGATCGAAGGGCCGTATCCCAACTACGAGCAGGTGATCCCACGCGAGAACGACAAGGTCGCCACCGTGGACAAAGCGGCCATGGCGGCCGCGCTGCGCCGCATGAGCGTCGTCGCGAGCGACCAGACGCACCGGATCCGCCTGGCGTTCGCCGGCGGCGCCGTCAAGTTCTCGGTGCAGACGCCCGACCTGGGCGAAGCGCAGGACGAGCTCGCCGTGACGTACGAGGGCGAGCCGCTCGAGATCGGGTTCAACGCGACGTACCTGCTCGAGATTCTCAAGTACATGCCGACCGACGAAGTGCGGATCACCTTCAAGGCTCCCGAGCGCGCGGCCACGGTCGAGCCGGTGGGCTGGGACGATCCGGCCAGCTATATGGCGCTCGTGATGCCGCTACGGCTCGTCGATTAGACTTAGACGGGTAGACGGGTAGACGGCGAGGCAGACGGGTAGACGGCGAGACGGTCAGCGGTCTTTAGGATCGAGGTCTTAGGAAGGCTTACCTAACAACTCTCGCCTCACACCCGCTATCCGTCTCGCCGTCTACCCGTCTGCCTACGTGCTGTCCGTCTGACTCTTCGTGGTGTCCGGCACCGTGTCCATCGGCATCGGGAGCTGAACGTTCAGCGAGTCCACCGCCGGGACGATCACCGGCGGCACGACGAACACCGTGTCTATCTCTTCCTCGGGCGGAATGTACACGTCCACCCCGCGGTATCTCGCAAGAATCAGGTTGCGCCGCTCGAGCGTGCGCTCCGGGCGAAACGTCGGGTTCGAGGTGCGGGGGTGCGGTAGCGTCGCCACCAGCTCGGCCGCCTGCTCGTCGGAGAGGCGCGACGCCGGTACGCCGAAGTAGGCGCGGCTCGCCGCGTCCGCTCCCCAGAGCCCCGGACCCCACTCCGCCACGTCCAGATACAGCTCGAGAATCCGATCCTTCGGCAGCGGCAGCTCGAGCCGCAGGGCGGTCAGGGCCTCCTTCAGCTTGCGGAGCGGATTGCGCGAGGGTGAGAGGTACAAGTTCTTCGCGAGCTGTTGGGTGATCGTGCTCGCGCCCCGCAGCCTGTCGCGCTGGCGCCACGCCGCCACGAGCGCTCGCGGGAAGCCGCGCCCTCCCTCCCGATCCGTCCCGAGCGCGTCGGCGATCTCGCTGGGATCGATGCCGTGATGGGTCCGAAACCGCGAGTCCTCGCCGATGATGACCATGCGCTGGAGCACCGGCGAAATGTCCTTCAGAGGCGTGGGGCGCCACACCGGCGCGGGGCCCCTCTCCCGCATCATCGCCGTGGCCCGGGGCCAGTGATCGCGCCACCACAGCGGTGGGGGCCACACGCCGAGCAGCCACGCGAGGGCGAGGCCTGCGGTCCCTAGCGCCCAGCGACGTGCGTTCCTAGGTTTCGCGTCCGCCATGTCGCTCGATCTCGTCACGCTGCGTCGCCGCCTCCAAAAAGCACTCGGCAAGCAATTTACCGTCGGGGATCTGCTGGGCGAAGGCGGCTTCGCCGCCGTGTTCCGCGTGCGTGACCATGCGCAGAACCGCGACGTCGCGGTGAAGGTGCTCGACCTGGGTCTGACCCCGTCGCCCGGGCTGGCGGAGCGCTTCGTGCGTGAGGCGCGCACCAGCGGGCAGCTCGAGCATCCCCACATCGTGCCGATCTACAAGGTCGGCGGCTACAAGAACGAAGTCCTCTACATCGTCATGCGCTGCGTCGACGGCCCGTCGGTGCGGCAGCTGCTCGAGCGGGATCGGCGGCTTTCCATCGTCGACGCCGCCCGGATCGCGCGCCAGGTGGCGGACGCGCTCGGCTACGCGCACGGCCGGGGCATCGTGCACCGCGACGTCAAGCCCGACAACGTCCTGCTCGACGGCTCCGGCCACGTGCTCGTCACCGACTTCGGAATCGCCAAGGCCGCGCAGGAGGCGTCGGCCAGCCAGCTCACGACGGAGGGCATGGTCGTCGGGACGCCGCACTACATGAGCCCCGAGCAGGCGACGGGCGAGCGGGTGGACAACCGCTCCGACATCTACGCCCTCGGCGTCGTGCTGTACCAGATGCTCGCCGGCACGCCCCCGTTCGAGGGCGAGTCGGCCCAGTCGGTGCTCATGAAGCAGGCCACCGTCGACCCGGTGCCGATCCGCCAGCTGCGCGCTGACGTGCCGGCGGCCCTCGCCGCCGTGATCGAGCGGATGCTCGCGAAGGATCCCGCCGACCGCTACCAGATGGCCGAGGATGTGAGCCAGGCGCTGGTGGCTGCGCTGCCCGGCGCCGCGCGCGACGGGCTGCACCCGGGACGCGGGCTGGCGGCCGGAATGCTCCGCGTGCTCATGGGTCTGGGCGTGCTGGCCGTGCTCGGGCTCATCGGGTTCACCGTGCTCTCGCGGGGGCCCCGCCTCTCGGTGAGCGCCCCGGTGCCCGACAGCGTGCTACAGATCCTGCGGCGCCAGCGGGCCCTCCCGCCGGGCGACGTGGCCCTGTACGTGTTCGCGCCGCGCGGCGCGGAGGACTCGACGCTGCTGCTGGTGGCGCGCCGGGTGGTGAGCGTCGTCACCCCGCACGGTGCGCGGGTGTATCCCCGGGACAGCGTGCGCGCGCGCTACCGGCTGAACTTGCGTGGCGGACTCACGCTCCGGATGATCCTCAGCGTGCCGCGGGCGCGCGACGATACGGCGTTTCGGAGCCTGTCGGTGCGGGACGTGTACGAGATGACGCCACGGCTGCGGCAGCTCCGGGTCAGTCCCTGACGCCCCGGGAGTGGGTGAAGCGGCGCGTGGAGACGCCGTACAGGTCCACGGCGTCGATGCGGCCGGCGTCGCCGGGCGCGGTCGCCACGAGGCCCGCGAGGTCCTGGGAGCCGAGCGAGACGCCGAACGCCAGTCCGGCGCGTGCCAGCGTGTGGTCGGTGTCGAGGCGGGCAAGCACGCCGACCGGGTGGCGCGTCGCCGCTGCCAGCGTGGCCCGCAGCCCGAACGCGTAGCCGAGCACACCCCCCGACGTGAAGCGGCCATCGGCCGAGAGTGCGGCGCGCGCATCCCATAGCCGCAGCGTCGCGCTCGGCACATAGGTGATGGGGAGCGTGGTGCCCCGCACGCTCGGGCGCCCGACGTTCTCGATCACCCCGCCCACCGTCAGTGAGGCCATCCAGTCGTACACCACCCCGAGATCCCAGCCGCTGGCCGACGCACCGTCGCCGCGGTACAGCGCGGCGGCCACGCCGGCCGCGAGTCCCGCGCGTCCCGCGGCGTAGCCGATGCGATACGTATGGCCCCGCCCCCCTGCGTCGAACACGTCGCGCTGATAGCCGAACGACAGCCCGCGCGAGCTGAGCCCGAGCGTGAGCTGGCGCAGCCGGCCGGCCGCCCCGGGGTCCCCCATCGTGAGGTCGAGATGAACCGATGCTTGCTCGATGCGGCCGGACCCCGCGGGGTTCACCCACACCGCCCGCGCGTCGGTCACGTCACTCGGGTGCAGGTAGAGCGTGGCCCGATTCGGCACCACCTGGGCTCCCGCGACGGCAGGAACCACGAGCCACAGGAGCGACCACCCGCCCATCCGCCGAGGGCACGGACGTCGTTTCGGGACCGCCGCTCTGTGCACTACGGCAGGGCCGAGACCGCGGTGTGGGCGACCTGGACCACCGGTACGGAGACTCCCTGCACCGGCAGACGGACGGTGAGGGCGGTCGAGTCCCGCACCTCCCCTGCCATGTAGCGGCCGTCGGCGCTGAGGAAGGCGGTCCCGATCGCAGTCCCCTCGCCCGACAGCTCGTAGGGTTGACCCGCGTTCTTGCCGCTCCCCGCGACGTGATAGGTCTGGCTGGTCTCCACCCGCAGACCGGACACGCCGGCGCGGTCTTCCCACGTCGACGCGCTCGCGTGAATGGTCGTGTGCCGCGAGCTGGTGGCGTCGCCGCCCTTTTGCGTGGTCTCGACCGTGTCGGTCCACGTGGCGCCGGGCTTGACCCCGTCCGCCGGAAGGCGTGGCAGGAAATCCCGGAAGTTGCCGAGCAGCTGGGCCACGGACTGGGCGAGCGCGCTGTCGGACGGCACGGCGTTCACGAACTCACCACGCCGCGCCACGCGACCGGCGAACACCAGCTTGCGCACCTTGACGATGTTGTCGGCGACGGGCGCGGGGGTGCCCGAGTCGGCGACGATCGAATCGACGCTGAAGGTCGTCGGGTAGCCGATGCTGTCCGCGGGGCCGGTGATCGCCATGGTGACGAAGATGCGGGCGCCGAGCGTCTGCGCCTGCACCTGGTCGCCGAGGGTCTGCCGGATGTGGAGCTGCCGGTGCACGAGATAGCGCTGGGCGCCGGGCCCGTAGCGCACGCTCGCGGACCCGGAGGCAGGGGGGGGCGCTGGCGGCGTAGGTTGGATCGGAGCCGCTGACGACGTCGTGGGAGCGGCGCCCGGCGGGGGCGCCGCGGCCGGTGCCGCCGTTCCCGCCCTCCCCGAGGCGCAGGCGCCGGCAAGCACGCTCGCCACGAGCAACTGCCGAGGCGTCATGGGGAGGCGCGCTCGCCTTTGGTACGGCCAAACACGGCCACCATCTCGCTGCCTTCGCTTGCCACGCGCAGCAGCTTCCAGCCGCGCTTGCGCATGTCGGCACGCCATCCAATGAGCTTCTCCCACTCCTCTGCGGTCGTACGGAACACCCGCAGGTCCGCGACCTGCTCCCACTGCGCCGGGTAGGGCTTCGACGGCGAAGTCATCGGGAGGAGGGCGGTAGGGCCATAAGCCGAGTTCTGTTTGCCCGCCGTAGCGGGGCAGATGGTCATCTCTCTGGGGCAGCTGTCGCCAGCCACCTCACGCGGCCTACCCGCAGCTCAGACGACCCGGGCCGGGTCTCGCTGCTTACTTGGCCTTGCTCCGACTGGGGGTTACCGTGCCACGCCTGTTGCCAGGCGCGCGGTGGGCTCTTACCCCACCGTTTCACCCTTACCCTTGGATAAAGGGCGGTCTGTTCTCTGTGGCCCTTTCCGTCGCCTCGCGGCGCCCAGGAGTTACCTGGCAGTCTGCCCTGTGGAGCTCGGACTTTCCTCGGCACGCCACTCCAACCGACATGCCGCGACCATCACGCCCTACCGCCACCCGATACCAAAGCTACGGGCTCCGGAAGGGTCGGGGCAAGGCTAGCGCGCCAGCCGCCGCAGCAGGCGGCCCAAGCTGTCGAGCGACACGCGCTTCCCGAGCCCGGGTGCCTCGTCCGGGGCGAGCCAAAAGCCGTCGTTCTCCTCGAATACCAGGCGCTTCAGGCTGGTCCAGTCGCGGGCGGCCAGCGCGGCCGGCGGCACGGCCACGGCGTGCGCGAGGTTCAGGCCCCCGCTGCGGTACAGCGCCAGCAGCTGGCGCGTGCGCAGCTCCGGCGTGAACAGGAGCAGCGGCCGGTCGGGGAGGGCGAACCCGCGCAGCAGTCCCAGCGCAAACCAGTCGGCCGGCGCCTGGGGCAGGCGGAACGCGAAATAGAGGTCGCGCCGCTCCTTCAGGATCCGGTCGCGCAAGGCTGCGGCCCGCCCGGCGACCTCGTCTTCCAGGGCGCGGTAATAGCGCGACAGCAGCCCGGCGTCCCGCAGCGCCGCGTAACGGGTCCGGGACGGCAGCGAGTCGAGCTCCGCCCGATTGCCGAAGCCGGCGATCCCGCGGCGCCACGCGGCGTCGCAGAACTCCTGGCCCATCGAGTAGCCGCGTGGGCCCTCGATGTCCAAGCCGAGGGCGATGACCAGAGTACGCTGCTCCGCGGCCAGGCGGCCGAGGGCGGCGTACGCGCCGGAGAGTCCCTCGGCCCACAATGCCGAATCGAGCGCGCACGGTGCGGCGAGTCCCTCGCCGCGTGCCCCGCGCGACGAATCGGCGGGATTGCGGCGCGCGTGATCGTAGTCGAGCACCGGAATCCACGCGACGCTCGTCGGCTCGAGCCGGCCCACCGCGGCCGCCCAGGCGCGCCGCACGGCGTCCCGCTCCTCCCAGCGCGCGTGCACCGAGTCCGCTCCCGCCGGGTCGGCATCGCCTCCGAGCAGATTGAACCCGCCGACGTCGAGCAGCGTGACGAGTGAATCGAGCGAGGCTCCGGGCCGCACAACGTGGCGCCCGTCCCGCGACGGCAGGAGCGGCACCCAGAGGACGCGCATCCCCTGCTGCCGCAGCCATTCGGGAACGCTGGTCGCGCGGTCGAGCTTGGGATCGGGGACGAGCGGCAGTCCGATCGTGTCCACACCGGCGGGCGGCGCGAGCGGCGGGGGGACGAGCTCCACCGGAACCGGTGCCTGCTGCAGCGCGACGGGCACGCCGCGCGCCGCGGGGGGGACGTGCGCCCACTCCGCGGGGCGGCGCGTCCAGCGGGCCAGCGCCGTCAGGAACCCTCGAGTCCGCTCGAGCGCGTCGGGCTGCTGCAGCGGGGCCGTGGTCGGCCGGAACTGCGGCCCGAGGGCGCCGAGCGCGTGGCGGCTGATGACGAGGACGAGCCCGTCCCCGACGCGCGCCGCCGCCACGACGCCCGCGCCCCCGCGGGGCGATGGGGCACGGGGGGGCCGCGGCGCCCGCACGAACGCATGGAGCGACGTGACCGCGAGCAGGGCGGAGTGATCGCGCACGGTTATGACGTTGTTCCGGTCCAGCGGGAACGGCTCGTACACCTCGCCCAACGGCGAGCCGAGCGGCTCGTCACCGACCGTGCGCGCTTCCGCCCACGGCTGCGGCCGGCCGGTGGTCGTCAACGCCCGGGTGGTCGTGTCTTCCAGCAGGCGGTCGCCGATCGAGATCCCGGTCCCCAGGAAGTCGAGCCAGCGATTGGTGGTCCAGCGGTCGAGGTACCCCTCGCCGTCGGCATCATAGCCCAGCACGGCCACGCCGCCGCGCAGCACCCACTCGGTGAGCAGCGCGAGGTCGCCGACCGTGAGCGCATCGGACGGCGCCTCGGGCTCGCGACCGAGCAGGAACAGGAGCACCCGGTAGCGGTCGAGATCGGCACGCGCCAGATGCGGATAGAAGCGGCGGTATTCGATATGGTACCCCTCGTCGCGCCAAGGCTGGACCGTCCCGTTCAGCAGGGCGGGCTCCGACAGGGCGAGGTCGAGTACGAGCAGGCGCCGCGCCTGGGGTTGGCAGGCGCACAGTAGCAGCACGGCGGTGAGACCGATGCGTCGCATCCCGTCAGTGTAGCGGGCGCGGCGTGCTCGGGCCAGCCGTCACCCGGCCGCAACGAAGCGGGCGAGCGGGTCGCGCATGTCGCGGGCGCGCTGCCAGCGCTCGGCACGCGGCTTCACGAGCGCGCGCGCCACCAGCGCGGCGAGCTCCTTCGGCACGTCGCGCCGTACGCTGCGCACGTCGGGCGCGGGCCGGTGCTGATGCATGTCCAGCACGGCCGCGGCGCTGACCGAAGAGAAGGGCGGCCGGCCCGCCAGGCACTCGAACAACACCACGCCGAGCGAGTACAGGTCAGTGCGCCCGTCCACGTCGGGAGCGCCCTCCACCTGCTCTGGGCTCATGTATTCCTCGGTGCCGACCACGAAGCCGCTCCGGGTCACGCGGTCGTCGCCCGAGCTCGCGATCGCGCGCGCGATCCCCAGGTCGACCAGGACCGCGCCCCCCGGGGACAGCACGATGTTGTCGGGCTTGATGTCGCGGTGCGCAATGCCGTGCATGTGCGCGTGCTCCAGCGCATCCAGCGTTTCGACGGCCATTCGCGCGGCGTCCGGGATACGCAGCCGGGCCTCGCGGCGCAACGTCTGGCGCAGATTGTCGCCCGGCACGTAGGGCATCACGTACCACAGGAGATACTCCGCCTCGCCGCTGTCGATCAGGCGGGCGATGTGCGGGTGGTTGAGCTGCGACGCGTAGCGGATTTCCCGCAGGAAGCGGTCGGCGGCGACCGAGACGGCCAGCTCCGGATGCAGCACCTTGATGGCCACGTCGGCGCCGCTCGCGTCGCGGCCCGAGAAGATGCACGCGTTGCCGCCGCGGCCTACCGCCGCGATCACGCTGTACCGATCGCGCAGCGCCTTGCGGACCCGCTCGATCAGGTCCCGTCCCGGCATGGCGTTACCGTCCCGTCTCCCCGACGCCGCACGCACCGGCTGTGGGTACTGCTAACAATACGGGGCGGGCCGGCGGGCGCTAGATTGCCCCCGCGTGAGGCTCGAAGCGGTCCAGGGGGACATCACCCAGCAAGCGGTGGACGCGATCGTCAACGCCGCGAACACCACACTGTTGGGCGGTGGGGGCGTGGACGGAGCGATTCACCGCGCCGCGGGGCCCGAGCTCCTGGAAGAATGCCGCCGGATCGGTGGCTGCCCCACCGGGGAAGCCCGGATCACGCGGGGCTGCCGACTGCTGGCGCGCCACGTGATCCACACTGTGGGGCCCGTCTGGAGCGGGGGCAGGCGCGGCGAGCCCGAGCTGCTCCGGGGCTGCTACGTGAACTCGCTCCGGCTCGCTCGCGAGCACGAGCTCCGGTCGGTGGCGTTCCCGTCCATCAGTACCGGAGCGTATCGCTATCCCATCGAGCAGGCCGCGACCGTCGCGGTGGAGACAGTACGTCTGGAGCTGGGCGAGCCGGGCCCACTCGAGCTGGTGCGGTTCGTGTGCTTCAGCGCGGGAGACGTGGCAGTGTATCGGCGGCTCCTAGGCGCTTGAGGGCGGCCCGCGCGGCGGCGGCATAGGGCGCCCACTCCTTCCCGGTTCCCACCGCCGCGACGAATCGGTACGTCGCGATCGCGCTGGCGCGGTCGCCCGCCTGTTCCGCTTCGCTCGCCCGCTTGAGGAGGTTGTCGAGGGTCGTCGGATCCCGATACACGACGCCGGGATCGCGCCGCACCTGCTCCGCGAATCGGAAGAACCACGCCGCGCCGGCGGCGCCGAGCGCGACAGTCGCGCCGGCGAGCAACACTCCGAGGCGTCGGGCCCGCCTTGGCGAGGTGACCGGGGCGTCAGGTGGCATCGGTCAGCCGGACGGCGGCGCCCGCAGTCGCCTCCGTCACCAACGCCATGAACTCGTAGTCGAGTGTCGCACTGGTGTCGCTTCGCTGGTGGTAGTGCGGGTTCCGGAGAAACGCCGTATCGGTGAGCATGAGCGACGCATAGCCCGCGTCCCAGAAGGACGCGTTGTCCGAGAGCCGCGTGAGCGGCAGCAGCCAGCCGCGCAGCCGGGTGCTGTAGGGGACGAGGGGCAGCTCGGGCACGGCGGGCCGGGCGGCCGCGACGAATCGGTCGAGCAGCTCGCGCGAGCGCGCGTCGCCCACGGCGGCGAGGAAGTCGCCCGTGCGCGGGACAGCGATCCCAAGGAGCGGTGGAACGATCTGGGCGCCCGGTGTGGGATCGCGGTAGCCGACCATCTCGAGGATCAGCGCGCCGGCGAGCGCGTCGCCCCGTGCCCGCCGGGCGCGCGCGAACGCGTGACTTCCGACGCGGTAGCGACCGGTGACGGTCTGGAGCTCCTCCAGGTCGAGGCCGACGAACTCGACGCCGGCGCGCGGCGTCCGTGTGGCCACGAGCCGGGCGCACTCGAGGAGCACCGCGACCCCGCTCGCGTTGTCGTCCGCCCCGGGCGTGTGTGCCGTCGAGTCGAAATGCGCTCCGACGACCAGCCGGGGACGGTGCGGGTCGCTGCCGGACAGGACGCCGACCACGTTGTGGTAGGTGCGGCGCCGAAACGAGAACGGCGCGAGCTGCACGTCCAGGCCGAGGGCGGCGAGCTCGTGCGCGACGTAATCCCGGGCCGCGCGGTGGCGCTCGGGTGCCGCGACGGGGTGGCGCACGCCCTCGAGCGCCAGCACATGGCGACGCAGCCGCTCGGCGAGAACTGCCCGTTGACCGCGGGTTGAGGCGGCGCGGCCCGCCTCGGGGCGCGCGGCGTCCTGCCCCGACCCCGCTTGAGCCGACGTTGACCCCTCCATGTTAGCGTCGTACTCGCATGGTGACCGTGTGCACCGTCCTCCCGCCGCCGGAGCGGCCCCGCGTCGATGCCGCCGCAGACGGCTGCTTCGCCACACTCCACGCCGCATCGTTGCGCGATGCGTTGCGGGCCGCACGACGCAAGCGGGTCGACGCGCTGGTCCTGTCGGTCCATGCGTGCCGTGGAGAAGAGCTGCCCGCGGTCGCCCGCTTCGTGCGCGAGTTCCCGGCGATCCCCGCCGTCGCCCTCGTGTCGCGCCACGATCGTGATGCCTCGGAGACGCTGTTGCGCCTGGGCGCCACCGGCATCCGCTCCGCCGTGGACTGCTCCGAGCCAGCGGGGTGGCGGCGGCTGCGCGATCTCGTGGGTCACCCCGCGTCGCCGGTGGCGGCCCGGATCCTCGCCCGCGTCGTTCCGGCACTCGCCGGCGCGACCGGCGACGTGCGCGCGTTCTTCGAGGCGATCGCCCGACTCGCGCCCGTGCTCGCCACCGTGCGCCGGCTGGCGCGCCATCTGCGCATCTGCCCGAGCACGCTCATGTCCCGCTTCTACCGCGAGAGCCTCCCGTCACCCAAGACCTACCTAGCCGGGATGCGGCTCGTGCACGCGGCGTATCTGTTCGGCAATCCCGGGTTGTCGGTAAGCGACGTGGCGTACCGTCTCGATTACTCCTCGCCGCAGAGCCTGGGGCGCCACCTGAAGGCCATGCTCGGCGTCACCGCCGGCGAGTTCCGCCGCCGCTTTCCCTTCGAGGTGGCGCTCGAGCGCTACATCGACCTCCTGATCACCCCGTACCGGGACACCCTGCGCGCGTTCTGCCCACTCAACGCGGGTCTGTGGGACCAAGGACTGAACGTGACTCGCGTGTCCCGGGCGGGGTGACCCCCGGGGCCAGCCCCGGGTCAGTCCGCAGCGGCGCGTCTCACCGGTCGCTCCTGGGCCGACTGCTCGCGGCTGAGCACCGAGAAGCGGGCGATGCTCGCGCGCAGCCGCTCGGCGAGCTGGGCCAGTTGTTGCGACGTCGCCGTCAGGTCGCCCATCGAAGTGATCTCGGCCTGCGTCGCGGCCGCCGCCCCGTCGGCGCTCTGCGACGACGCGCTCGAGATCGCCGCCACCTGCTGGAGCGACTGCGCCAGCTGTGCTAGACGCTGTGCTTGGCTGCGCGACACCTCCGCCGTCGCATTCACCAGGTCGCCCACGAGCTCGATCCCTTGGTGCAGCTCCTGGAGGGCGCTGTCCGCCTCCGCGGCGACGGCCCCGATGTCGCGCACCTTCGCCTCCCCCGACTGCATTGCCCGCGCGGCGGCGTCGATGCCGGCGCGCAGCTCGGACACGAGCTCGGCCACCTCCCGCGCCGACTTGCCCGCCTCTGCCGCGAGCGCCCGCACCTCGTCCGCCACGACCGCGAACCCCTCCCCATGCTCCTCGGCCCGTGCCGCCTCGATGGCGGCGTTGAGGGCGAGCAGATGCGTCTGGCGTGCGATCCGCGCGATCGTCTGCGCGAACACGCCGATCCGCTCCGACATCCCCGACAACCCGGCCACGGTGGACGCCGTGGCGCGCACTTCCTCGCCCACCGTGCGCAGCGTCCGGCTGGCGCGGGCCACGCGCTCCCGGCCCCGCTCCGCCGCCGCCACCAGGCGGCCGGCATCCGCCTGCATGAGCTCCGCCCGCACGCGCAGCGCCTCCGCCTGGTCCGCTGCCTTGCCGCTCTCCCCCCGCGCGCTCTCGGCCAGGTCGCGCTGCTTGCCCAGGTCCGCCGCGAGCCGCTGGGCCGTGTGCGTTACGGTCTCCGATGTCGCGTGCAGCTCCTCCGCCGACGCCGCGAGCTCTTCCGCGAACGCCGCCACCTCATCCGCTTCCCGCTGCACCGTGGAGATCGTGCCCCCGATCTCCTCGATCATCTTGTTGAAGCTCTTCTCCAGGAACCCCAGCTCGTCGGACTCCTGCGCCGCGGCGCGGACGGCGAGCAGGCCGTGCTCGGCTTCTCCCATGATGCTGCGCGTGCGGCGGATGCGCTGGATCAACGTGGCCGGGATCTCCTTCAGTGTCATCGCCACGACCATCAACGTGAGCGTCTCGAGCACGGGCCCTGTGGCCAGCGCAGCCTCGCCGCCGTACAGCGCGTGGTGCATCTGCACGGCGCCGAGATACGCCAGGGCGGCGGTGAGGACGAGGAAGTTGCCGACGGTGTGCCCTTGGTCGAACGCGTAGGGCAACACGGCGATGAGGAAGGCGACCACGAAGCCGCCGTGGCCGAACCAGACGATCAGCACGGCGACCAGTGCGACGTCCAGCAGCGCCAGGGCGTAAATCAGCCACCAGCGGTACCAGCCGCGCTCGTTGATCATCCCCAGTAATGCGTTGAGAATCAGGCCGCCGCCCGCCACGAGGACCATCGTTCCAGGCCGCGTCCGCACCGCTTCGACCGCCCATCCGATCAAGCCGAGGACGAGTCCGGTGCCCACGAGCCACCAGCGGCGCCGCAGGCTGCGTGCGATGGTCTCGAGATCCTTGAGGCGCTGCTCGAGACCCGTGGCGTCGTCCTTCCAGCCGCGAATCTTCGACGCCAGTGACGACCGGTCGGCCGCGCCGGCCTGGACGGTCATCTGGTCAGCTTCCTGCGGCATGATCGCGCACCTCGATCAGCATCATACACCCTGCCCTGCCCCGCACAAGGCGCCGGGGGCCGTGTCTCGGGACGAGTCAGTGTGCGCCGTTATGAGCCAGGAGCGGGGCGGGCCGAACGCGATTCCAGGCTCGCCCACGGCGGACGCGTCGGGGCATGAGTAATGCGCGAGCCCCGACCGAAGCGACGGTTTCACTTTGCCCTGGAGGTACGATGCGAAATCATCTGACCGCATTCTGTGTGATCGCGACCACCCTGGTGGTCGCTGCATGCACCGACGGGACCGGTTCACGCGGCATGGCTCCGGTCAGCCTCGCGGTGTCGGGCGGCGCGAGCGCCATGACTGCGGCCGCGCCGCAGGCAGCCGCGACCGAGACCTTTTCCGACGGCACCAGCACGCTTGTGATCTCGAGCGTCGAAGTCGTGCTGCGTAAGGTGGTGCTCAAGCGGGCAGGGGCGGCGGAGCCAGCCGGTTGTGCCATGAGCACGTCCGGTATCATGGCGTCCGACGACGGAGCCTGCGACGATGGCAACGACCAGGGCGACGAGCTGGAGGCGGGGCCAGCCCTGGTGGATCTGCCGCTCGGCGGCATCGAGCGGACATTCACGGCGGACGTCCCCGCCGGAACCTTCGACGCGCTCGAGTTCCAGATTCACAAACCGAGCAGCGACGGTGATGCCGCCGACCAGGACTTCCTGAAGGCGCATCCCGATTTCGCCGGGATTAGCATTCGGGTGAAGGGCACGTTCAACGGCGCCGATTTCACCTACACGAGCGATCTCAACGTCGGCGAGGAGTTGAGGTTCGATCCGCCGATAGTGGTCACAGCCGGGACGCCGGCCTCGGTGACGATCAAGCTCGACCTGGACGGCTGGTTCCGGAGCGGCGGCACGCTGGTCGATCCCGCGACCGCGGCCAAAGGCGCCGACAACGAGAACCTGGTGCGTGACAATATCATGCGGTCGTTCCACGCCTTCCAGGACAACGATGAGGACGGGATGGACGACGGGCACGAAGGCGAGGTCGGCGGACACTGACCATCCTGGTCTCTCTACTTAATGAGGGCAGCGATCTCCGCCGCAGCCGGTCCCGCGCCGAGTCCCCGATACAACGCGACCGCGCGCTCGCGGGCGGCGCGCGCTCCGGCGGCGTCGCCGAGCGCCTCCAGGGCGGCACCGAGATCTCGTTCGATCTCGGCCAGCGTGTGGGCGCTTCCCTGCCCCCGTGCGAGCTCGGCCGCCCGCAGGAGCTGCGCCGCTGCACGGGAGTCGTCGCCCCGCGCCCGCGCCACGCCCGCCTCGAGCCGCCACACCTCGGCCAGCCCGACGGGATGCTGCAGCCGTTCGTACGTCGCTCCGGCCCGCGCCAGCTCGGCCGCGGCCAGCTCCACGTCCCCCTGGACCAGGTGTAGGTCGGCACGTCCGGCGAGCGCGAGGGCCGAGACGGCCTCGTTCCCCAGCTGCTCGGCCAGCCGCACCGCTTCCTCGGCCGCGGCGAGCGCGCCGCGGTAATCGCCCAGGGCACGTCGGCTGATGCCGATGTTGTGCTGTGTCTCGGCCATGCCGCGGGCCAGCCCCGCCTGCTGGTACGCGGCGAGGGCGAGTTGGTAGCTGGCGAGCGCCTCGCGCCACTCGCCGCGAAGATTCGCGATGATGCCAAGGTTATTGAAACATCGAGCCTGTGCCGCGTGGTCGTCCAATGCCCGAGCGAGATCGAGCGCCGCCGCGAAATGCGCCTCGGCACCATCCACCTCCCCGCCCTGCAACGCGATGGCACCTTGATAGTTGCGCGCCCGCAGCTCGGCGTGACGTTCTCCCCGCCCGCGGGCGACGGCGAGGGCGGCCGCCGCCCAGCGGCCCGCCTCGCGATGGGCCCCCAGTCGCCCGTGGGCCTCGGCCGCGAGCAGGGCGAACGGCGTCCGGCTGGCGATCACCTCGGGCGGGAGCCGCTCGAGCCGCTCCAACACCTCCCGGTGTCGCCCCTCCTCGGCCAGAGCCCGCAGTTCGGCGAGCAACGCCACTTCGTCGGCAAGGGAGGTCAACACGACGCGTCCCTCATTCCCTACCAGGCGATGGCGTACTGGGAGAACTGCAACACGTCGGCGTCGAACTGCTCGAGCTCCACCGACTTCACCGCCGCCATTTTCGACCACAGCGAGTCGGGGGGCTCGCGGCGCCACAGGGACAGGAGCCCCTCGATCTCGGCGTCCCCTGAATCGACGCTGCCGTCGCCGTTGAAATCGGGATCGGCATAGTGGTACTCCACCTTCAGGCGGGCGGGATCGTTCGGATTGAACTGCAGACCCGACGGCTGAAAGTCGAACCGGAACTGCTTCGTGTCGACCACCGTAACCGTGATCTGGATGGAGTCCCCGGCTGCGAAGGCGGTCCCATCGGGCTTGCGATACAGCCCGTCATTGGGCACCTCGAAACGGAGGAACTCCGACCCCGAGTCGGTCGGCGTGCTCCCCTGGTAAACCAGGCGCACCCTCCGGGCCTCGCCGACTTTCGCGTAGAAGACGCCCTGAGCCGAGAGCAGCGGCTTGTAGGTGGAATCCTGACGCACGAAGTTGAGCGTCGCTCGCGGCGCCGGGCCGCCGGGGCCACTCGAATTGCTGCACGCTCCCACCAGCGCCAGCGTCACGAACGCGAAAAGCAGCCGTCGCATATGGATCCTTCCAGGCTCGAGGTTGGGACCCAACGGGGCAAGGGCTGGGCCACCGTAAGTCAATATGCGACAACGTGATGTACGTTGCGACCTGGCCCGCGTCGAGGCACGTGGCTCAATTCGGATCACCCTCACCCTCACCCTCCTCGTCATCGGCCCCCTGCCCCTCCAGCAGTCGCTGCAGGCGTGAGCGGGAGATGCCGAGCCGTCGCGCGGCTTCGGAGCGGTTGCCCCCAGCCGTGTCGAGCATGGCGCGGGCGGCGGCCCGTTGGATTTCCGCGAGGGGTGCCGGGAAGGGCAGGGGCCCGGCGCCCGCAGGCGGGGAGGGGCGGCGCGTGAGCTCGGCGAGCGCGACGGTTCCGGGCGCCGACAGCAGCACCGCACGCTCGATCGCGTTCCGTAGCTCCCGGATGTTCCCAGGCCACGCGTGGGCGAGCAGAGCGCGCCGCACCTCGGGTGTGAGGCTCACCTGCGGCAGCTTGTATTGCGCGACGAACTTCTTGAGGAAAAACTCCGCGAGCAGAATTACGTCGTCCCCGCGCTGCCGCAGCGGGGGCAGCTCGAGCGTGATGACGTTGAGCCGGTAGAACAGGTCCTCCCGGAAGCGGCTCGCGTGAACTGCGGCGGGAAGGTCGGTGTTGGTTGCCGCCACGATCCGGACGTCCATCGTGCGGGTGGTCGTGGCACCGAGGCGTCGCACGCTCTTCTGGTCGAGGGCCCGCAGCAGTTTGCCCTGGAGCTCGGGCGCGAGGTGGTCGACTTCGTCGAGGAACATGGTTCCGCCGTGCGCCACCTCGAACAGACCGGGTTTGGCGGTCTTGGCGTCCGTGAACGCGCCGCGCTCGTGACCGAACAGCTCGCTCTCGAGCAGTGCCGCGGGCAGGGCCGCGCAGTTGAGCTCGACGAATGGAGCAGCCGCACGCGGCCCGCCGTAGTGGAGTGCGCGGGCGAGCAGCTCTTTGCCGGTGCCGGTCTCACCCGTGATCAGTATGGTGGCGTCGCCGTGGGGCACGACGCGCGCCGCGCGCTCGAGCACCGCCTTGAGGGCGGGGCTCTCGCCCACGATGTCGCGGAACGCGTGCGCCTGCGCCTCGAGTTGCGCCAGCGCCGCCCGGCCGAGCGCGGCGCGGCGGCGTTGCACGGCCGCGGTGAGGGCGTCGCGCAGCCCGTCGCGGTCGTCGGGGAGCGCGAAATAGTCGGCCGCCCCCGCGGCCACGACTTGCGCCGCCAGCCGGTGCGACGCCGCCGAGCCGACCGCGATGACGGGTACGCCTCCGGGAACCGCCAGCTGGGGGAGCAGCGCTGCCACGTCGGCTTCGTGCCCGGCCGCGGCCACGACCACGACACCGACTCCCGCGGAAGGAGGCCTGGTCTCGGCAGGCGTCCACTCCGCGAGCAGCACGCCGAGATCGCGCGCCAGGGCGGGCCAGAAGTCACTGAACGAGTCGCTCAGCCGGACGACGAGCAGCGTCACGTCGCCGGACGCGGTCATCGTAGACCCAGGTCCGCAGCGGTGACCAGGACCTCGACGGCATGGCCGGCCTGCTCGAGCGCTGCGCGGCCGCCCTCCTCCCGGTCCACGACCGCGAGGACGCCGAGCACCCGGCCCCCCGCCGTTTCGACAGCCGTGATCGCGTCCGCCGCCGATCGGCCCGTGGTGATCACGTCTTCGACCACCACGACGGCGGCTCCGGACTTGAAGCACCCTTCGATGCGCTGTGCGGTCCCGTGCGCCTTGGGTTGCTTGCGCACGGTAAAGGCGTCGAGCGGTCGACCTTGGGCGTACGCCGCGGCGGCGATGGCATAGGCCACGGGATCGGCGCCGAGCGTGAGACCGCCGACCAGGTCGGGGGCCCAGCCACGGGCGGCCAGGCGCTCGAGCCCCAGGGCGCCGATGAGGGCGAGGCCTTCTCCCGACATCGTGGTGCGGCGCGCATCGATGTAAAAGCTGGAGCGGCGCCCGGAGGCGAGCGTGAAGTCGCCGTGTGCCACCGACCGCTCCCGCAGGAGGTCGCGGAGGCGTCGCTGGAGGTCGCCGGTCGGTCTCATGAGATGTTAGTAGTAGCCTCTGCTACTACTATTCTTCTCGGCGTCGGACCACGCGCTTGAGCGCGTCGAGCAAGCCGACCTTGGGAGCGGGACCGGCCGACCCGGCCGTGAGCCCCGCGCTCACCGCGTCGGCGAACGCCGCCACGGTGGGCTGCCGCCGGGCGGGATCGCGCTCCAGGCCCCGCATCACCGCCGCCTCGAGGGCCGGGGCGAAACGCAGTCCCGGCGCCGCCTGGCTCAACGGGATCGGGGGCCGGGTGAGCAGTTGCTGGAACAGCTCCCGCGGCGTGCGCCCCGTGTGGGGGTGCTGGCCGGTCAGGAGCCAGTAAGTGATCGTGGCCAGGCTGTAGATGTCGGCGCGCCCGTCCACCAGCTCGCCCGACAGGGCTTCCGGCGCGACGTACTTGAGTGTCCCGACGAAGAACCCCGTGCGCGTGAGCCGCTCCTCGGGTGGCAGCTCGGCGTCCCGGGCGATGCCGAAGTCGAGCAGCTTCACGGCCTCCCGCGTGGCATCGTACACGATGTTCTCCGGCTTCAAGTCCCGATGGATGATGCCCGCCTGGTGTGCCGCCATCAGCGCCGCGGCCAGCTGCCGCACCACACTGGCGACCAGAGGCGGAGCGAGCGGACCGGCGCGGTGTACGTACTCCGCCAGCGACTTGCCGTCGGCCCACTCGAGGGCGAGGTAGTAGAGGCCGTCGGCTTCGCCGTAGTCGTAGGTGCGGACCACGCCCGGGTGCTGCACCCGCGAGCCGTACCCCGCCTCCCGCAGGAAGCGCTTGACCACGGTGGGGTCGCTCGCGAGCCGCGACCGCAATACCTTGAACGCACAGGCACCGCGCTCGGGGTGCTCTGCGCGGTACACCTCGGCCGTGCCTCCCTCGCCGACGCGCTCGAGGAGGCGGTAGCCGGCGATGGTCCGACCGGCCAGGTTCTCGCTGGGCATGGGAACGCGCGAAACTAACGCCCGGATTTGAGGTTGAGCAAGTGAGACAAGCGGTGGTGGCATTCCTCCTGTGCGGCGCAGCCGCTTGCAGTTCCGCCCCGCGGCCGGGGACGGGCCCTCGCCCCGATCCCGGTGAGGGTGCGCCCACGCTGTTCGACGCCGGCAGTGTGTACGGATCCCTGGGCGTCTTGGTCGGCGGCCCCGCGCTCCCGTTCATCGCCAACCTGCGCTACTTCGCCGATGCCGCACCGGATTCGACACTGGCCATGTTCGCCCTGTCGCTCGCCAACCACGCGCTCACCTTCCAGCGCGACGGCAGTGGCTTCGCAGCCCAGTACCACGTGGACGTCGCGTTCCGGGGCGACAGCGGCGTCACCCGTCAGTTCGCGACCGACGAGACCGTGCGCGTGCGCACGCTGCAGGAGACGGTCCGGGCCGATGAGAGCGTGATCTACCAGCAGTTCATCGCCGTGCGCCCGGGCATCTATCACATCGACGTCACGGTGCGCGATCGCAACGCGCCGGCGGTGGCGCACGGCCAGCGCGCCGACACCGTGCCTCGGTTGGCAGGGCAGGGGATGAGCGAGCCGCTGGCCGTGTATCAGGGTCCCGGGCGGACCCGGCTCGCCGACGTGCCCAAGTTGCTGGCGAATCCGCGCGGCGCGGTCTCCTACGGTGCCGACTCGCTCCGCTTTTACGTCGAGACGTACGGGATGCCGCGCGGGGCGCGCCTCGCCGCGCATGCTCTGGATCAGGCCGGGCACGAGGTGTGGCACGACACGGTGGCGCTCAGCGGCACGGACTCGCTCGCCAGCGCGCTCGTGGTGCTGCGCCCCGGCGATCTGCCCGTCGGCCAGGGCCGGTTCGAGGTGAGTACGGTCGGGGCCGCCGCGGCCGGTGGTGGAGCGGCGCGCTCCACGCCCTTTCTCGTCAGCTTCTCGGACCAATGGGCCATCACGAACTACGACCAGATGATCAGCCTGCTGCGCTACTTCGAGCGGCAGGACTGGGTGGACAAACTGCGTCGGGCGCCGCCCGGGGCGCGCCCCGCGGTGTGGCGCGAGTTCTATCGGGCGACCGACCCGGACGGGGCGACGCCGGAGAACGAGGCGCTGGAGGCGTATTTCCGCCGGGTCCAGTTCGCCAACCAGCGGTTTCGCGAGTCCGGCGACCCGGGCTGGCTTACCGACCGCGGCGAGGTGTACGTCACGCTGGGTGAGCCGGACGACGTGTTCGACTTCAGTTCGGACGTCTCGCGCGCCGGCTCGCGCGGCATCCGCTGGACCTACAACGCGCTGCGGCTGACACTGTTCTTCCAGGATCAGAACGGCTTTGGCCGCTTCCGCCTGACACCCCTGTCACGGGCCGAATTCCAGCGCGCCGCGGTGCAGGTACGTCACCACCAGTGAGGCGGACGGGGGTCCTCGCCGGGTGCGGCGCCGCCGTGGCCCTGCTGGTGGTGTCCCGCGCCGCGGTTTCGCAGACCACTCCCGACCTCGCGGCTCAACGCGCCGAGTCGCTGCGGCTCTCCGGCCGTCCGTGGCACGCCGCGGAGGCGCTGCTCGCCGCCGCGGCGCGTGAGCCCCGCCTCAATGCCACCTTCATCGTCGAAGGGGCCAAGGCCGAGCTGCGCGCCCGCCGGTACGACCGCGCGCGCAGCCTGCTGGTGGGGCAGCCGTGGCTCGAGGACTACGCCGACGGCGAGGCCCTCGCCGTGCTCGCGGAGGCGGAAGCGCGGCTCGGGCTGGCCACCGCGGCCGGGCACTACGCGGCGGCGCGCGCGCGCGCCGCCGGCGTGCGGGCCGCCCTGCTCGCCGTCCGCGAGGGACTCGCCTGGGAGGTGGTGGGGGAGCGTGACTCGGCGGCGGCGGCGTACGCCGCCGCACGCGCGGCGGGCCTGTCGTCGATCGATCCGTGGCTGCGGGTTCGGCAGGCACGGGTGACCCGGGACACGGCGGCCGCCTTCCGGCTGCTCGTGGACCTGCCGCCCCCCGTGGCCCGGGAGTCCGGTGCCGCGCGGGCCCAGGCCCTGCTCGCGGCGGGGGATTCCGCCGCCGCCCTGGAGACCCTGGCCAAGGCCGGTCGCTCGCTCGACGTCGCGCGCCTGGCGGTGGCCCTGGGTGACTCGAGTCGCGCGCGCGACGCCCTGTACGCGCTCATGGCCCGGGCGCCCGAGACGGACGATGCCGCAGCGGCGGTGGGCATCGCCCTCGCCGCGCTGGCGCCGCGCACGGCTCCCGAGTATGTCGCGCTGGCGCGCGCGATGAAACCGCACGGCGCGGCCTCCGACGCCCGGCTCGAGGTCGAGCGCGCGATCCGCCTGGGTGATTCGAGCGCCCCCACCCTGGTGCTCGCGGGCGAGCTGCTCGCGGGCGCGGGTCGCTACCGCGACGCGGAGCGGGCCTATCGCGCCGCCGCCCGCGACTCCGCGCTCGGAGCGCTCGCGATCTATCGCCGCGCACGCATCCTCGCGCGGCTCGGGGACGCCGGCGCGCCCGAGGCGTTGTCCGGCTTCGCGCAGTCGTTTCCCGCCGATACGGCGGCGCCCACGGCCCTCTACGCGCTGGGCGACATGCTGGCCGACCGGGGTGAGTGGGCCGGGGCCGCACGCTGGTTTGACGAGCTGATCGCGCGCTATCCCGCGGACCAGCGCGCCTCGCTGGCTCGGTTCCGCCTCGCCGCGCAGGCGGTGCGCGACGGCCTCCCGGACAGCGCCAGCGCCCTGTACCGAGCCGAGGTGGCAGCGGGGGCACCGCAGCGCATGAGTGCGCGCTTCTGGCTCGGGAAGCTCGCGCTCGAGTCGGGGGACAGCGCGGGGGCACGCGCGTCCTGGTTCGCGCTCGCGCGCGAGGATTCGATCGGATATTACGGACTGCGCGCCCGGCGCGAGGTGAGCTTGCCGCCGCTCCGGTTCGCGGCGGCGCCGCCGCCCGCGCCGTCGGCCACGATCGCCACGACGCTCGGCCGCGTCGACACGCTGCTGCTCGCCGGCCTCGACACCGCGGCCCAGGTCGAGGTGCGCACCATTCTCGCGCGGGCGCCGCAGCAGGACTTGGACGCGCTGCTCGCGTGGAGTGACGGGCTCGCGCGCCGCGGCTTCGGGCCGGCGGCGGTGCGGCTCGGCTGGCAGGCCGCGCTCAAGGCGCCCAACGACCCGCGGGTCCTGCGCGCCATCTTCCCCTGGCCGAACCGCCGCGCCGTCGAGGGGGAGGCGGCGGAGTTCGGCGTCGACCCGCTGCTGCTCGTCGCCATCGTGCGCCAGGAGAGCGTGTTCGATGCCGAGGCCCTTTCTCCCGCCGGCGCCCGGGGGCTGGCGCAGCTGCTCCCCGGCACGGCGGCGCTGACGGCGCGCGGGCTCGACGTGACGTTTTATCCGGAGTGGATCACCGTCCCGGATTTGAATCTCCACCTCGGCGCGGCGCACCTGCAGGAGCTGCTGCAGCGCTTCCCCGGTCGCGTCGACGCGGCGGTGGCGGCCTACAACGCGGGCACCGCGCCCGTGATCCGCTGGCTCGCGCGCCCCGGCGCCGACGACCCCGACCAGTTCATCGAAGCGATTCCCTATCAGGAGACGCGGGGCTACGTGCGCTCGGTGCTGCGCAACCGGGAGCTGTATCGCGCTCTGTACGTCGTCCCAACCAATTGACTGCCAGAGACTTAGCAACAGTGCCCGCGCGGCCGTCGGGTTGCTTGACAACCGTTTCCGTGGCGCGTCATTTCATAGCGCGCCCGACATCGGTGCCGGGCCGGGTGCCACAGCGCCCCACGGGAAAGGATGACTCTGCAGGAGGCAGAACGAATGGCTAAGGGAAAGGTGAAATGGTTCAATGATGCCAAGGGGTACGGCTTCATTGAACAGGAGGGCGGCGAGGATGTGTTCGTGCACTTCTCGGCCATCCAGATGGACGGTTTCAAGACGCTCGCTGAAGGGCAGGTGGTGGAGTTCGAGGTGAAGGCTGGCGACAAAGGGTTGCACGCCGCGAACGTCGTTCGCGCATAGTCGGCCCCCGCGCCATTCGGCGTCCCCCCCCGCCCGCGCGCTCGTCGGGCGGGGTTTTTGATTCTGCACGCCTCCCGGGGCGCGTTATTGTTCGCCCCATGCCGACGCTCTATCTCGTCGACGGGTACGCCCTCATCTACCGCGCCTTCTTCGCGATGATCGCGCGCCCCCTCACCACGCGCCGCGGCGAGAACACCTCCGCCGCGTGGGGCGTCACCAACTTTCTGCTGCGCCTGTTGGAACGGCGGCGTCCCGACTATCTCGCGTGGGTGCACGACGTCGGGGAGTCGTTCCGGCACCGGACCTATCCGGAGTACAAGGCGACGCGGGAGAAGCTCGGCGCCGAGCTGCAGCAGGACTTCGACCGCTCGGTCGAGCGCATCGCGCAGATCCTCGATGCCTTTCGCGTGAGCGTGGTGGGGGTCGAGGGCTTCGAGGCGGACGACGTGATCGGCACGCTCGCGACCGCCGCGAGCGCCCGCGGCCTCGAGGTCGTGATCGTGTCCGGCGACAAGGACTTCTACCAGCTGATCGCGCCGGGCATCGCGCTCCTCAATCCCGGACGGGGCGGTCCGGCGGCCGTCGAGGAGCACTGGGTGGACCAGACGAACGCCGGGGAGCGGCTGGGCGTCCCCCCCGAGCGCGTGGTCGATTACCTCGCCCTCGTGGGAGACACGTCGGATAACGTCCCGGGGGTGAAGGGTGTCGGCGAAAAGACCGCCCTGGAGCTCCTCAAGACGTTCGGCGATCTCGACGCGATCCTCGCCGGCGCCGCGCGGATCTCCGGCAAACGGGCGCGCGAGGCGGTGCTGCAGCACGCGGAGCTCGCCCGCCTGTCGCGCGAGCTGGTGACGATCCGGCGCGACGTGCCGCTGCCGCTCGATCTGGAGGCGTTGCGTGTCCGTCCGCCCGATGTCGCACGGCTCGCGGAGCTCTTCACGGAGCTCGAGTTTCGGACCTTGATCCCGAAGCTGGAGGGACTCCAGGAGGTTGGCGCGGGGGCGCCGGCCACGTCCGCTCCGGCAGCCCAGCGGGCACCCGCCGTCGCGGACGTGGCCGGCGTTCCCGCGACCCTCACGGCGGCATCCGCGGAGCCGGCGATCGTGGACGATCCGGCGCAGCTCGCGGCGGTGGCGGCGGAATGCGGCCGCGCGTCGCTCGTCGCGCTCCACACGGAAGCGACGTCGCTCGATCCACTGCGCGCCGATCTCGTGGGAATGGCGCTCGCGGTAGCGCCGGGACGCTCGTGGTACCTCCCGTTCGCACATGTCGCACCCGATGGCGAGCTGGCCGGTGGCGTGGTCCCGCGTAATCTGCCGCCGCTCACGAGCGCGGAGCTCGCACCCCTCCGCGAGCTGCTGGGCGACCCACGCGTGCCGAAGGCGGGGCACAACGTCAAGCGCGACTGGCTGGTGCTGCGCCGGGCGGGTGTGGAGCTGGCGGGAGTCGCCGATGACTCCATGCTCGCGAGCTTCGTGCTCGATCCCGGGCGGCGCTCCCACGCGATCGACGACGTGGCCCGCGAGCGGCTGTCCCTCACGATGCGAACGTTCGCGGACGTCGCGGGACGCGGCAGGTCGGAACGACCGTTCGCGGCGGTCCCGGTCGCGGACGCGGCGGGCTATTGCGCCACCGCCAGCGAGGTGGTGCTCCAGCTGCACGACGCGCTACAGCCCGAGCTCGAGGATCATCAACTGCTGCGCCTGCTCGAGACCATCGAGCTGCCTCTCATCGCGGTGCTCGTCGACATGGAGTGGCACGGCGTGCGCATCGACCTCGGTCGGCTGAGCGAGATTTCCCGGACGTTTGCCGCCGAGCTCGCCGCCCTCGAGCGGACCATCCATCAGGCGGCGGGCACCGACTTCAACATCAACTCCACGCCTCAGCTGCGGCACGTGTTGTTCGAAAAGCACCAACTCCCGGTCCTCAAGAAGACGAAGACGGGTCCGTCGACCGACTACGAGGTGCTGGAGCAGCTCGCCGCCATGGGACACGAAGTGCCCCGCTTGCTCATCGAGTACCGCGAGCTGTCGAAGCTCAAGTCGACGTACGTGGACGCCCTCCCGGGGTTCATCAACCCGGCCACCGGGCGCATCCACACGAGCTTCAACCAGGCTGGAGCGGCGACGGGTCGGTTATCGTCCTCCGATCCAAACCTCCAGAACATTCCGGTGCGCACACCGCGCGGGGAAGCCATTCGCCGGGCCTTCGTCGCCGCGCCCGGAGCGGTGCTGCTGACGGCCGATTACTCGCAGGTCGAGCTGCGTCTGCTCGCGCATCTCTCCGGCGATCCCGCGTTCGTCCAGGCCTTCACGCAGGGCGGGGACATCCACCGCCAGACCGCGGCCGTCATTTTCAACGTCGCCCAAGACAAGGTGACGTCCGAGATGCGAGCCCGGGCCAAGACGATCAACTTTGCGACCATTTACGGGCAAGGCGCGTTCGCGCTCTCGCGCCAACTCGGCATCACCCAGGATGAAGCGAAGCAGTTCATCGAGCAGTACTTCACGCGGTTCTCCGGCGTCCGCGCGTGGCTCGATCGCACCGTCGCTGAGGCTCGTGCGAAGGGCTATGTCGAGACACTGTTCGGAAGGCGCCGCTACGTGCCGGAGCTCAAGGATCGCAACTACAACATCCGCGCGTTCGGCGAGCGCACGGCGACCAATTCGCCGCTGCAGGGGTCGGCGGCGGACCTGATCAAGATCGCGATGGTGCGCATCGCGGCGGCCCTCAAGCAGGGTGGTCTTGCGTCCCGCATGATTCTGCAAGTGCATGATGAGCTTGTACTTGAAGTGCCGGCCGGGGAGGCGTCAATCGCCACGGAGCTGGTAAAACGCCATATGGAGCGGGCTGCCGAGCTGCGCGTGCCCCTCGTCGTAACTATCGGCGTCGGAACGAATTGGGTCGATGCCAAGGGATAAGCATGGCTCTTGCAGGAACGGCCGTCCGGGCACTATTCTGGGGCACCGGGTGGTGGTCAACCGCTCGGCGCCCCTTCGCGCCCGGAGGGTACGCAGGTGATGTCTCGACGCGGCTTTACCCTGATCGAACTGCTCATCGTGGTGGTGATCATCGGGCTGTTGGCGGCCATTGCCATCCCGAAGTTCTCCAACACGAAGGAGAAGGCGTACATCGCCGCCATGAAATCCGACCTGCGCAACCTGGCCACGGCGGAAGAGGCGTTTTTCTACGACAGCGCGAAGTACACCACGAGCTTTGCCCTGATGGGCAACTTCCTCGCATCGGCGGGTGTCGTGCTGGTGATAAACGAGGCCACGCCGGCGGGGTGGTCTGCCACCACGACCAGCCTGTACGCGCCGGGACGGCAATGCGCTCTGTTTTCAGGAGGCGCGACGCCGGTGGCGCCGGCGACGTCGGAGGGCCGCATTACCTGCCAGTAGCGCCGCCATATCGGGAGTTTACACGCCGCCGCGAGGGGATGTGCTTCGCCCTCGACGGCGGCGTGTGGCTTCACCGCCACACCATGCGGGGCGAGCGCATGGTCCATCTCGTGAGTGCCGACAAGGAGCGGTTGCTCGGGCTCGGTCGCGAGCTGGGGCTGCGGCCGGAGTGGCTGCAGTACAAGCCGCTCAAAGACCCGAGGACGGGGATCAAGGTGCCCGCGTGGCATTGGGACGTGTGGGGGGAACGACTCAGACGGCTAGACGGCGAGACGGCTAGCGGGTTGTAGTGGCGAGGTGTGAGGTGTGAGGAATGCTTACCTAACAACTCCGTCCTGACACCCGCTCGCCGTCTCGCCGTCTCGCCGTCTGCCTCTCCCTCTAACCGTCTGTCTCCCGTTCGAGTCTTGGGGCCCGCACCCCCGGCCACCAATTCCATCTTCCGGCGATGTGCATGATCGCCGGGACCAGCACCATGCGGATCAGGGTGGCGTCGAGCAGCACGGCGGCCGCCAGGCCGAAGCCGATCAGCTGCACGGCGAGCACCCGCGTGAACGCGAACGTCCCGAACACGAGGATCATGATCAGGGCCGCGCTCGTGATGGTGGACGCGGTGGCGGACAGCCCTTCCATGGTGGCGTGGTCGTTGCGGCCGGTCTTGTCGAACACCTCTTTCACGCGCGTGAGCAGGAACACCTCGTAGTCCATCGACAGGCCGAACACGATGGCGAACACGAGCACCGGGACGACGGCCCAGATCGCCTGGGTGGGCCCCTCCAGTCCGAAGAACCGTCCGCCGTAGCCGTGCTGAAACACCAGCACCGTGAGCCCGAAGGCGCCACCCACCGAGAGCAGGTTCAAGAGGACGGCTTTTACTGGAACGAGCAGGGAGCGGAAGGCCCAGAACAGCATGAAGGCGGTGATACCGAGGACCAGGCCCACGGTCTTCGGGAACTGGCGCATCAGCTGGTGCTGCGTGTCGACGTTGGACGCGGCGAAGCCCGCGACCAAGATCTCCGCCCCGGCGAGGCCCCGGATGCTGTGCCCCACGATGCCCCGGACGCGCCGCACGACGTCCATCAGCCCCGTGAGTGAGACCGTGTCTGCCGGGATCACGTCCAGCAGCGTGACGCGATTGTCGGGGCTCAGGTACGCGTCGAAGAACTTCGGGTTCTTGGCGCGCACCTGGTCGGGCTCGCTGTAGTAGATGGCGAGCTGCAGTGTCGACATCGCGGCCTTCACGCTCGCCACTCCGCGGACTTCGCGCACGCGTGGATCCTTGCGGATCGAGTCGGTGAGGGCCTTGAGCCCTGGCAGACGGCGCGCGGAGATGGCGGATTCTCCTTCGGGGAGCTGCACCACGACGCGCACCGGCTGAATCACGCCGCTCGCGCCCATCTCGCGCAGGGCCTCGAGCCCTCGGGCGGACTCCGACTCGGGAGGGAACCAGTTGGTGGCGGGGAGGCCCAGACGGATCTGCGTGAGCGGAAAGGTGAGCAGCGCGATCGCCATGCCGCCCACGGCGACCGCGCGCCACGGGCGGTGCCCGAGCCAGCGCGCCCAGCGCTCCCACCCCGTGGGCGCATGAAACCGCGCGAGCGGGCGCGCCAGCCACCGCGGGCGGTCGATGCCGCGTCCCAGCATCGCGAGCGCCGCCGGGAGAAATGTGGTGGCGAGCAGGACCGCCATGGCGACGACGAGCAGGCCCCCGATGCCCACCGACCGAGTGTCGGAGAGCGGCGTGGCCACGAGCGCCGCGAACCCGACGACTACGGTCAGACCGGACGTCACCACTGCCGAGCCGGCGGTTTCGACCGTGCGAATGGCGGCATCCACGGGCGACAGCCCGCGGTTCAGCTCCTCGCGAAACCGCGTGACGATGAGCAGCGAGTAATCGATCCCGACGCCCAGCCCGACCATGGTCGTGATGTTCAACACGAACACCGACATGGCGGTGTAGCGAGCGGCGATGGTGACGAGGCCCAGCGCGATCGTGATCGCCAGGACGCCCACAACCACCGGCAGTGCGGCCGCCACGAGGGCCCCGAACGCGACGATCAACACCAGCAGCGTGAGCGGCAGCGCGCGCTGCTCGCCCCGCTCCGTGTCTTCGGCGCTGACGGTGCGGACGTCGTGATCCAGGGCGGGGAACCCCGTGACCATCACGTCGAAGCCCTCGGCACCGGGCACCCGCGCCAGCGCGTCGCCGATCGTGGCGCGCAGGTCGGGGACGTAGCTGCTGCTCAGGTCGCGGCTCGACTGGGGGGTGAGCGCCGCGATCAGGAACGTCGTGCGTCGGTCCTGGCTCACGAAGCTCGACTCGCCGATGGAGCGGACGGAGATCACCTGGCCCACGTAGCTGCGGCGCTCGACCGCGGCCGTGAGGGTGTCGAGCACGGCCTCGAACCGCGGGTTGGTCCAGCGGACGGGACCGTGCACCACGATCCCTACGTAGTCGGCGAACGGTGTCCGAAACGCCTGCTTCAGGAGGTCGGTGGCGCGGGTGGCCTCGGTCGCCTCGCTCGTGCCTCCGCGGAGGGCGAGGACCTGCTGGACACGGCACGCCCGCGGCGCGAACAGCACAAACAGAGCCGCCCACGCCGCGAGCACCCACCCGCGCCGGCGGATGATGGGCGCCGCGGGTAACGCGATCACTTACCGGCCAAGCATAAGCAGGCCACAATCATAGAGACGCCGTCAGGGCAAAGCTAGCGGCGCGACACCGGCCGCTCGCATATTGCGCGCATGGTCGTCGAGCGTCGCTTGTCCATCCTCATCTCCGCAGCGGTCGCGTTCGTCTTACTGACCGCGCTCTGGAATTCGTTCGTGCGGCCGGCGCATCCCGTGCGTGCCGGCCCAGCGGCCGACGCGCCCCTGGTCCCCGTTCCCGCGGAAAGCTCCGCCGCCGCGCGCGACAGCGCGGCCCGCGCGGCGTCGCCCGCCCCCGCTACTGCCTCCGCCCCCGCCGCGCCCCCGCCCCCGCCCCCGCCCCCGCCCCCGCCGCCCACCGCGGGCCCGGGGGGCGACGCCGGGGGGCCGAGCTACATGGTGCTGCTCGCACGCTCCGAGATTCGTCGTCGCATCCGGGCCAGCGCCGGCCTCACGTACTTAAACGACATCGTGGCCGCCAGCTCGGACTCGGGGTTGCATCGGTGGGACAACCGTAGGGCGCGCCCGGTGCGGGTGTATCTGACCGCGGGCACGGTCGCGAACTTCCAGCCCGCGTTCCTCGATGCGGTGCGCAGCGCCTTCCAGGGCTGGGAGCAGGCGGGCGTGCCTGTGCGCTTCGCGCTCGATGCCGATTCGGCGTCCGCCGAGGTGCGGTTCCAGTGGCGCATCCAGTTCGAAGGCGAGCGCACCGGCCAGACCGACGTCGAGTGGGACGACGACGGACGGTTGACGAGCGGCGTCGTCACGCTCGCGACCTTCGATCCCAAAGGGCAGCCACTCACCCCGGACGACCTGCGGGTGATGGCGATGCACGAGATCGGACACCTGATCGGTCTCGATCATTCCCACGACCCCGGCGACCTCATGTACGCCGCGCCCAAAGTGCGGGAGCTGTCGCCGCGGGACATCGCCACGGCCCAGCTCCTATACCAGCTCGCGCCCGGGACGCTGCGCGCCGGCGGCTGACCCCGCGCGCATGGGGCTATATTGATGAAAGGAGGGTGTGGGGCAGGTCTATGACGCAGCGCATCGTCTCTTTGCTCACGCACGCCGCGCCCGACGGAGGGGTCGCCAGCCTCTCCCAGGCACTTGATGCCCGGGTGCGCGAGGGCGAGCTGGTCGAGCGGCTGCCGGACGGGGGGGGCGCGGTTCGCTGCTTCGCCTGCGGGCACCGCTGTCTCGTCAAACCGGGCCGGCGCGGCATCTGCAAGGTGCGCTTCAACAAGGACGGAACCCTGTACGCGCCCGCCGGATACGTGGCGGCGCTGCAGTGCGATCCCACCGAGAAGAAGCCGTTCTTCCATGCCCTCCCCGGCTCGGACACACTCACCTTCGGGATGCTGGGGTGCGACTTCCACTGCGGCTACTGCCAGAACTGGCTCACCAGCCAGGCGCTGCGCGACGCCGCCGCGGGCGTGCTCCCGACGGACGTGACGCCCGACGGCCTGGTGCGGCTGGCGCTCCGCCAAGGCGCCAAGCTGGTCGGCTCGTCGTACAACGAGCCGCTCATCACGGCCGAATGGGCCGTGGATGTGTTCAAGGTGGCGAAGGCCGCTGGTCTCAAGACGGCGTTCATCTCGAACGGCAACGCCACCCCCGAAGTGCTCGACTACATCCGTCCCTGGACCGACTGTTACAAGATCGACCTCAAGGCGATGGACGACCGGCGCTACCGCGAGCTCGGCGGCGTGCTCCAGCACGTGCTGGATGCGATCCGCCTGGTGTACGAGCGCGACTTCTGGCTCGAGCTGGTGACGCTCGTCGTGCCCGGCTTCAACGACGACAGCGCGCAGCTCAGGCGCGCTGCCGACTACATCGCCTCGGTGAGCCCCGAGATCCCCTGGCACGTCACCGCGTTCCACAAGGACTACCGCATGACCGACTCGGACAACACCACGCCGGAGATGCTCGTCCGGGCGTGCGAGATCGGGGCGGAGGCGGGCCTCAAGTTCGTGTACGCCGGGAACGTCCCGGGCAGGGTGGGCCGCTGGGAGAACACGTGGTGTCCCGATTGCGGCGACCTGCTCGTCGAGCGGACCGGGTACGTGATCACGCGGCAGCGAATCGGCGCTGACGGCCGCTGCCCCGCCTGTGGGCGCCGGATTCCGGGCGTGTGGTGCTAGGACTGGTTCTCCTGTTACAAGCGGCGCCGGCGGCAAACCCCGGGCATGGCCCACCCCCCGTGGGTGGCCCGCCCGCGCGGGCCGCGTTCGACGCCGCGACCTTCGATCCCCTGGTGCAGGACGGCATCCGGCAGGGGGCCTACGCCGGCGCCGCGCTGGTCGTGGGGCGGCGCGACACGGTGTTGTTCGCCAAGGGATACGGGCATCTCACCTGGTCGGCGGCGAGTCACGCCGTCGATCCCGAGAGTACGCTGTACGACCTGGCCTCGCTCACCAAGGTGATCGCGACGACTCCCGCCCTGATGCTCCTCGTCGAGCGCGGGCGTGTGCGGCTCGAGGCGCCGGTCGCGACCTATCTCCCGGAGCTGCAGGGGACGCCGACGGCGGGCGTCACGGTGCGCCAGCTGCTCGCCCACACCTCCGGCCTGCGGGCGGATATCCCGGACGCCGAGCTCAAGGCGCTCCACGACAGCGCGGCCGTGATGCGACGGGTCCTGTCCGAGGCACCTCGGGTCGCGCCCGGCACCCGCGTGATCTACAGTGATTTGAACGCGATCCTGCTGGGGGCCGTGGTGCAGCGCGTCACCGGGGAGCCACTGGACGTGTTCGCCTCGCGCGAGCTGTTCACGCCGCTGGGCCTCGCGGCCACGATGTTCCGCCCGCCGGTCCGGCTGCGGGCCCGGATCGCGCCGACCGGCGTATGGCGGGGGCATCCGGTGGCGGGCGTGGTGAACGACGGCAGCGCGTTCAGACTGCGAGGCGTGTCGGGGAACGCGGGCCTGTTCGCCCCGGCGATGGACGTGGCGCGCTTCGCCCAGTTCATGCTGCGCGAGGGCGCCCTGCCGGACGGGCGGCGCCTGCTCAAGCCGGAAACCGTCCGGCTGTTCACCACCAAAGCCGCCGACTTCGGGCACGGCAGCGAGGCGCGTGCCCTCGGCTGGCAGGCGCTGCCCACCGGGGAGAACGTCTCGAGCGCGGGCACGCGGTTCGGACCACGCAGCTACGGTCATACGGGGTGGACGGGCACGTCGCTGTGGATCGATCCGGACCGCGACCTGTTCGTTGTGCTGCTCACCAACCGTGCCTACACGCCGCGCGCCCGCCGCCCGTTCACAGTGCTGAAAGGCGTGCGCGGCCGGGTCGCGGACGCCGCGGCGCGAGCCTCCGATGCGTCCTGACCGGGCCAGCCTGATTTACGATGGTGAGTGCGGCTTCTGCCAGCAGGCGGTCGACCTGGTGCGGCGCTGGGACCGGGAACAGCGCATCGCGTTGGTCCCGTTCCAGGACCAAGCGCGGGTGGCGGCGTTCGGCATTCCCTTGCCCGCCCTCGCGGCCGCGATGCACTTGGTCCTTCCTCCCCCGGACGGCCGGGTGTTCGCGGGCGCGGACGCGCTGCCGGAGCTACTGAGGCTGCTGCCGAGTGGTCGCTGGCTGGCGTGGCTGTTCCGGTTGCCGGGCGTGCTGCCGGTCGCCCGGCGGCTGTACGCCTGGATCGCGCGCCGCCGCCGCTGCCTGGTGCGCGGCTACGCGGCCCGCTAGGTTCGGCCACAGGAGATGGAAGGGAGCAGAGCCATGACGGTGCAGGCGGAACTCACGGAGGAGGCGGTGCGCCAGGCGCTCCGCCAGGTGAAAGATCCCGAGCTCGACATGAACATCATCGATCTCGGCCTGGTGTACGACGTCGAGATCGCCGGGGGTGACGTGCGCGTGAATATGACTCTCACGTCTCCCGGATGTCCGGCCGGTCCCATGATCACCAACGACGCCTACCGCGTGCTCCGCGGACTCGACGGCGTGAAGGACGTGGACATCGAGATCGTGTGGGAGCCGTACTGGACGCCCGAGCGGATGGACCCCAAAGTGCGGGCGTTGATGGGCCTCTAGCCGAGCGCCGCGAGCAGCGCGTCTCCCAGCGCCTCGATCTGCCAGCGCCGGAGCTCTCCGATTCGGGCGAGCCCGGCGCGGTCGTTTGGGACGGGCTGGGCGTGTGCGACGGCCTCGAGCGTCGAGCGGCCGCACAGCACGCCCGGCTCGAGCCCCAGCTCCTGGGCGACGCGGTTGCGCGCCGCCTTGAGACGCTCGACGCGCGCCTCGACGCTTGCGTCGCGGGGTGGCCGGGGAGTGCGCTCCACCCGCGGCAGGTCCGCCTCGTCGAGTGCCAGCGCCCGGCGCACGGCGTCCAGCAGAGCGGGGCCGTGACGCGCGGCGAGCGCACCGGGAAGCTGGCCCACGCGCGCGAGCTCCGCGGCGGACCGCGGCAGCGCGCGGGCCACGGCGACGAGCGCGTCGTTCCCGATGATCCGAAACGTCGCCCGATCCTGCTCCGCTGCCACGCCTTCGCGCCAGCGATACAGCTCTCGCAGCGCCGCCAGCGGGCGCGGGGGCAGCGCCTTCGCACCTTTGACGCGGAGAAAGGCGTCGGCGCCGGCCCCCCCCTCCGGCGGTCCGGTCCAGCGCAGCTCCTCGAGTCGCGTGAACTCCTCTTCGGCCCAGGGCAGGCGCTCGAGCGCCGCGAGACGGGCCCGCAATGCCTCTCGCAGGGCCGGCAAGTGCTGCGTGTCGGCGGCGGCGTACGCGAGCATGGCGGGTGGCAACGGTCGGCGCGACCAGTCGGCCTTCTGGTGCTCCTTGGCGAGCTTCACCCCGACGTACTTTTCGAGCAACGCCGCCAGCCCCACGGCCGGCTCGCCCGCGAGCTGGGCGGCGATACGGGTGTCGAACAGCCGGCGCGCCCGGAAGCCGTAGTCCCGGTCGAGGATCCGGAGGTCGTAGTCGGCATCGTGGAATATCTTCTCGACCTTCGGGTCGTCCAGCAGCCCGCCGACGGGTGAGAGGTCGGCGATCGCGAGCGGGTCGATGATCGCCGTCAACGACGGGCTCGCCAGCTGGACCAGGAAGATGCGGTCGTGGTAGCGATGGAAGCTCGCCGCCTCGGTGTCGGCGGCGACGAGGGGCTCGCGCCGCAGCGTCGCAACCGCGTCGGCGAGCGCCGCCGGCGTGTGGATATAGCTCACTCTTGCTTGCTGAGCGCGTCCAGGCCCGCGGCGATCTCCTCCAGCGCCTTGGCCAGCGTCTTGTAGAAGTCGGCGTCCGGCGGTTGGGAAGGGGGCGGGCCACCGAGCGGGTCGCCCGCGTACTTGCGGGCGGCGCGCGCGGCGTGGCGGATGTAGTCCGTGGCAACCTGCATCGGCATCCTCGGGATCGGGGTTCACGTGTCTGATCCGGCGCTGCTGAGCGAAAAGATACGCGCGGCGCTCGAGCCGCGTCGCCTGGGCGAATGGCCCACGCCGCTCGAGCCGGCGCCGGCCCTCGCCGGCGCGCTGGGCGTGGCCGCCCTCGGCCTCAAGCGCGAAGACCGGGCGGCGGCGCCGGGCGGCGGCAACAAAGTACGCGGGCTCGAGTTCCTGCTGGCCGGCGTCCCGCCCGGAACGGTCTTCGTCACGGCGGGTGGCACGGGCTCCACGCACTGTCTCTGCACCGCGGTCCACGCCGCGGCCCTGGGACACCAAACCGTGCTGGCACAGTTCCGCCAGACCGAGACCGTCGCGAGTCGCGCGGTCGCCGCGGCGTGTGCCCGCCGGGCGGCGCTGATCGTCCGCGCGCCCGGCCCGGCGACCCTTCCCCTCGCCGTGCTGCGCGCCTGGCGGCGCGCCGGGGCGCTGGGAGCGCGGCGCTGGATTCCCGGCGGTGGCGCCCACCCGCGAGCGGTGGCGGGACATCTGCTCGCCGGACTGGAGCTCGCCACGCAAACGCCCGAGCCCCCGGAGGCGATCGTCCTCCCCCTGGGCACGGGTGGCACCGCCGCCGGCGTGGCCCTGGCAATGGCCGCGCTCGGCTGGCCCACGAGGGTCGTCGCCGTCCGCGTAGCGCCAAGGTTCGTCGCCAACCGCTGGCGAGCGATGTCGCTGGCGCGTCGGGCCGTACGCCTGCTCGCGCGGCATGCCATCCGTATCCCGTTTCCCGTTTCCCGTTTCCCGCTGTCGGTGGTAGACGGGTTGGGGCAGGGCTACGGGCACCCGTCGCCGGAAGGCGAGGCGGCGCGTCGGCTCGCGGCCGAGCACGGCCTGACGCTCGATCCGACCTACAGCGCGAAGGCCTTCGCCTTTCTCTTACAACGTGCGGCGTGCGACGTGCAACGAGTCGTATTCTGGCATACGTTTGCGGTCCCGTGACTCCGTTCGCGACCGTCGAGCTGACCGTCTATCCGTATGAATGCGACGCGTTCGGCCATCTCAACCAGGCCGCGCTGCTGACGCTGCTCGAGCGGGCCCGCTGGGATGCGCTGGCCCGCGGACCCGGGATGGATTTGTTCGATCGCAACGGCGTCTGGCCGGCCGTGCGCAAGGCGGTGGTCGAATACAAGGCCGCGGTGCTGTCGCGCGACGTGCTGCGCATCGAGACGGTGGTGACGAACCGGGGCACGACCAGTATCACGCTCCGCCACGCCGTCCGGCGCGTCGCGGACGAGGTCGTCGTGGCGGAGGCGGAGATCGTGTTCGTCTGCATCGACCGCGTGGGGCGCGCGACGCCGATCCCGGAGGAGGTCGTCCGGTTTCTCGGGCCCCGTCCCACCGGCGGCCATGCGCCGATCCGGGTGCCGGCGGGCGACGTGGAGCTCGGCGTCGAGGTGCGGGGGGAGGGCCCGCCCGTGCTCTTCGTGCACGGGTTTCCGTTCGACCGGACGGTGTGGCGTCACCAGCTCGCCACGCTGTCGCGCGTCAAGCGCATCGCGCCCGATCTGCGCGGCGTGGGGGCTTCGGGCGCTCCAGGGAGCGACGGTTATACCCTGGCGCGCTATGCGGACGATCTCGTCGCCGTGCTCGACGCGCTCGGCATCCGCACGGCGGTGCTGTGCGGCTTGTCGATGGGTGGCTACGTCATTTTCGAGCTGCTGCGGCGGCACGCCGAGCGGGTGCGGGCGATCGTCCTGGCGGACACGAAGGCGGAGCCGGACTCCGATGACGTGAGGCGTGGCCGGGACGAGCTCGCCGCCCTGGCCACGGAGCGAGGACCAGACGCCGTGAGCGACCGATTGCTGCCGCGCTTGCTCGCGCCCGCGACGCTGGCCACGCAACCGGAGGTCGCGGCCCACGTGCGAGAGATGGCGCGCCGCTGGACGGTGCCCGGTCTGGTGGGCGCGCTACGCACCCTGCGCGACCGGCCCGATTCGACCGCTACGCTCCGCGCGGTGCGCGTCCCGACGCTGATCGTGGTGGGCGAGGATGACGCGGTGTCACCCCCGGCGGCGGCGCAGACCATGGCGGCCCTCATCCCTGGTGCCCAATGTCACGTGATTCCCGCCGCGGGCCACCTGGCGCCGCTCGAGCAGCCACTCGCCACCGGCCGCCTGCTGGCCGAATTCCTGAGCGGCCTGCCCTGAAACCAGAACCCCGGGCTGTCGCGCCCGGGGCTCGGTGTTACGATCCCTTGCGCTGCGGCTTACCGGGCGGGCTCGCGCCCTGGAAGACGTCCCGGTTCTTCGCGATGTAGGACTTCCACTGCGGCGGCGTATCTTCTTCGGGGAAAATCGCTGTGACGGGACACTCCGGCTCGCAGGCGCCGCAGTCGATGCACTCGTCCGGGTGGATGTAGAGCATGTCTTCACCCTCGTAGATGCAGTCCACCGGACACACATCCACGCACGAGCGGTCTTTTACGTTGATGCACGGCTCTGCGATGATGTACGTCATCCCGGCGCTCCAATGGATTCACGGCCGAACGGCAAACATAGTCGATTGGGGCCCACTCGAGTCAAGTGCCGCGCGCGCACTCGGTTGCCTACCGGGCGATCGCCGGGACGGCGCTCCATGTCAGGAGCGACAGAACGATCACCAGCAGGGACCAGCAAGCCCTCGCCGGTGAGCAGCCACATCCCGCCGATCAGCGCCTGGACGTGGCCCATCTGGTGTACGTAGATGGACAGCACCACACCGACGGCGAACTTCCATCCCCAGATGGTCCAATACACGCCGGCCGACAGCAGCATCGAAACGAACGTGCTCGCCTTGGTGAGCCCGAGCAGGAGCAGCGTGGCCTTCGTGAGGAGGAAGATGAGGGCGAACTTGAATTTGACGAGCGACGCCCCCAACGCACCCGGTCCGGCGGCGCCACGTCCGTACCGCAAAGGGCGACCCGGCCGAACAGAAACGCACCTTGAGGCTGGAACAGATACCCATGGGTATCTCAACCCCCTCTTGCCGTCGTGGTTTGCAGGAAACGATTCTTATCGGTATCATTGATTCCCATGGGTATCGTGCGTCAGCGCCGCAAAGCGGAAACGCGTGCCCTCCTGCTGCAGGCCGGTCTCAGCGTGTTCGCCGAGCGCGGCATCGAGCTGGCCACGCTCGACGAAGTCGCCCAGGCGGCGGGTTTCACCAAAGGGGCCATCTACCGGCAGTTTCCCTCGAAGGCGGGATTTCTGCTCGCCCTGTTCGAGCAATACGCCGCGGTCGCGCGCGCCGGCGCCGCAGCGCGCCAGGCGCCGTGGTTCATTCCCCTCACGATCCAGTTCGCGGCCCAGGCGATGCGCGACCCGCTGCTGCGCCGTCGGTTTGCGGTGGTGCTGGCCGAAGCGCGCGACGGCGGGTCGCCCGACGGCCAGCTCCTCAAGGCGCTCGGCCGCGTGCTGCCGGCGGCGCACGCTGCCATCTCGTGACGGTCATCCTGGCCGCGGCGGCCATTCTCGTCCTCGGGTACGTTCTGGTCTCCGCCGCGCTGCGTCGCATCCGCGCGGCTCCGCTGCGGCTGCCGAGCACGCCGATCCCCGACCGGTGGCGTGGCATGGTCGACGAGAACGTTCCCCTCACTCGCACGCTGAGCCCGGACGAGCGGGAGCGCCTGCTGCGCCTGGTGCAGCTGTTTCTCTCCGACAAGCACTTCGAAGGATGCGGCGGTCTCACCGTGACCGAGGAAATGAGGGTCACGATCGCCGCGGAGGCGTGCCTGCTACTCCTCCATCTCGAGGGTCCCTGCTATCCGATGCTGCGAACCGTTCTCGTGTACCCCCAGGCCTTCGTGCCCAAGCGCGCCCGCCTCCACACGGCGGACGGAATCGCGGAGCCTCGGGCTCCGCTCCTGGGCGAGTCGTGGGGCGACGGCGTCGTCGTGATCTCGTGGGACGACACGCTCAAGGGCGGTCGCGATCCGGCAGATGGCGTGAACGTCGTGTTGCACGAGTTCGCACACCAGCTCGACGACGAGGACGGTCACGCCGACGGCGCGCCGTTGCTCTCGGGCGGCGGGCTCCGCACCTGGGGCCGCGTGCTGTCGGACGAGTACGCCAGACTGCAGCAGGACGCCGCGGCGGACCGGGCGTCGGTGCTCGACCCCTACGGAGCGGAGAACAAGGCGGAGTTCTTCGCGGTGGCGACCGAGACGTTCTTCGAAAAGCCGGTGCAGCTCGAGCGGGATCATCCCGAGCTGTATGCCCAGCTCAAGCAGTTCTACGGCCAAGACCCTGCGCGGCGGACGCCCCCGCTCGCGCCATGACGGCTCGCCTGATCGATGTGAGCCATACGATCGTGCACGCCATGATCACCTACCCCGGGCTGCCGGCGCCCGTGATCGGCGACTGGCTGTCGCGCGAGGCTTCCCGGACGCGCTATGCCACGGGCACGACTTTTCAGATCGGGAAGATCGAGCTCGTGGCCAACACCGGGACCTACATCGACGCGCCCTCCCATCGCTACGAGCAGGGGAAGGACATCGCCGACTTCCCGCTCGAGGCGGTCGCCAACCTGGAAGGCCTGGTGGTCCGCGCCACTGAACGCGACGGTCGGGCGCTCGACGTGGGCGTGTTCCGCGGGCGGGACGTGAAGGGCAAGGCCGTGCTGGTACACACGGGCTGGGACATCCACTGGCGCACCGAGCGCTACGGGACGGGCCACCCGTATCTCACCCGTGTCGCGGCACAGCACCTCGTCGCCGCGGGCGCGGCGCTCGTCGGCATCGACTCGCTCAACATCGACGACGCGAGCGACGGGGCGCGGCCCGCTCACACGCTGCTGCTCGGTGCCGGCATTCCGATCGTGGAGCACCTGTGTGGCCTGCGTGAGCTCCCCGACGACGGCTTCCGGTTCTTTGCCGTGCCGGTGAAGGTGCGGGGGATGGGGAGCTTTCCGGTGCGGGCGTTCGCGATCGTGGATCGCTAAGCGAGGGAGCCCGCGACGGGCAATACCGTGGTTGGGACGGGCGCGCTGTTCTTCGGTCAGGCGTTTAGTTCAGTTGGCTCGTTTGCCGTTCCGGCGGCGGGAGGTTTCCTCATCCGCGTGCGGGGGAGCGGCACGTTTGGCGACGAGCTCACCACTGCGCCATACGAGTTCTTCGTCAGTCGCGGCCCCTGAGCGCTCGACAACCCGTACCCTAATCCGCCGGCACCGCGTCCCTGGTCGCGAGCTTCCGCTCGATCTCCCGCGTGATGTGCATCGAGCAGAACTTCGGCCCGCACATCGCGCAGAACTCGGCGCTCTTGAAGTACTCGGCGGGCAGCGCTTCGTCGTGCAGCTCGCGCGCCCGCGCCGGATCGAGCGACAGCCGGAACTGCTCGTTCCAGTCGAACGCGTAGCGCGCCCGTGACAGCGCGTCGTCGCGATCGCGCGCCCCCGGTCGGCCGCGCGCGATGTCGGCCGCGTGCGCAGCGATCTTGTACGCGATCACGCCCTCACGCACCTCCTCGGCGTTGGGGAGGCCGAGGTGCTCCTTGCGCGTCACGTAGCACAGCATGTCCGCCCCGTACCACCCGATCATCGCCGCCCCGATCGCCGACGTGATGTGGTCGTAGCCCGGCGCGACGTCCGTCACCAGTGGGCCCAGCGTATAGAACGGCGCCTCGTGGCAAATCGCCTTCTCCTTGCGCACGTTCTCCTCGATCAGATGCATCGGGATGTGGCCCGGGCCCTCGATCATCACCTGTACGTCCTGCGCCCACGCCCGGGTCGTCAGCCGGCCGAGCGTCTCGAGCTCCGCAAACTGCGCCCGGTCGTTGGCGTCGGCCACCGACCCGGGTCGCAGCGCGTCGCCCAGCGAGAGCGTCACGTCGTACTTGCGCGCGATATCGAGGATGCGGTCGAAATGCATGTAGAACGGATTCTGCTGGTTGTGATGCATCATCCAGTACGCGTGCAGCGAGCCGCCACGCGATACGATCCCAGTCACCCGGCCGAGCGCGAGCCCCACATACTCCCGCAGGATGCCGCAGTGGACAGTCACGTAGTCCACGCCCTGCTGCGCCTGATGCTCCACCATGTCGAGCAGGTCGTCGGCCGTGAGATCCTCCACCTGCTTGACCTCGGTCACGGCTTGATAGATCGGCACCGTGCCGATCGGCACCGGTGACGCGTCCAGGATCGCCTGGCGGATCGCGTCGATGTCGCCCCCGGTCGAGAGGTCCATGACCGTGTCGGCCCCGTAATGCACCGCGTGGTGCAGCTTCTCGAGCTCCTGGTCGATGTTCGACTCGACCGCCGAGTTCCCGATGTTGGCGTTGATCTTGACGCGTGCCACTTTGCCGATCGCCATCGGATCGAGCCGCTTGGCGAGGTGGTTCACGTTCGCTGGAATGATCAAGCGCCCACGCGCGACCTCGTCGCGCACCAGCTCGACGGGAAGCCCTTCCCGTTCCGCGACGCGCTGCATCTGGGGGGTGACGGTGCCCTGACGGGCGAAGTGCATTTGAGTGAGGCAGGTCATACGGAGCTCCCTTCGCCGGTGCGAACCGGATCAGGTTCAAAGGGTGTGATCTCAGCCCGCGCCACCTCCGCGGGCACCCCTGTCGTCGAGTAATCTAACCGGTCGGCCGGCGCGCTTACACGTCCCGCGGTGTGCGCGGGCCGTAGCGCTCGCCGGGCTCGTGCAGCTTCTCCCACTCCGACCGCAGGGCGAACGGGTCCACCCCGCTGGGGCGATCGAGCGCGAGGATACCGTCCAGGTGATCGATCTCGTGCTGCAGCAGCTCCGCCATCGGCCCCTCCGCCGGCAGCGTGCGCTGCTTGCCCTTCAGGTCCGTGTAGCTCACGGTGATCTGGTAGGCGCGGCTGACTCGGACGTAGAGATTGGGGAACGAAAAACAGTCGTCCCACACGAGGAAGTCGTCCGGCCCCACATCCGCGATCTCGGGGTTGATCATCGTCCAGCGCTGCTTGTCGACCGCTACAAACACGATCCGTACCGGTGCCCCGATCTGGGGTGCCGCCAAGGCCCGGCCCATCTTGTGCTTCTCCTTCGCCACGCGCAGGGTGTCCCGCAGGTCATCCGCGAGCAGGCGGGTCGCGGCGGACTTGGCGTTCTGGACCCGCTCGCAGCGGACCCGCAGGATCGGATCGCCCAACAGGCGAATGCGCCGGACTGCCATGGGAGCGCCAATTTGGCGATTTCGCGCCCAGGTGCAACTCGCCCCTTGTCTTTGGTTGACAATCCCGAGTAATTCCTGTAGGATTCCGTTCGCCCTGGTGCCTCTCTGCAACTTGCGACGTGCAAAGGACTTCGGGAGTGTCTAGTCTATGAGTAGCGGCATCGAAGCCCAGGTCCTCCAGCCCTACAAGTACGGCTTCGTTACGGACATCGAGTCGGAGACCGTCGCCCCGGGTCTGAGCGAGGACGTCATCCGGCTGATCTCCCAGAAGAAGGGCGAGCCGGGCTGGATGGTCGAGTGGCGACTCAAGGCGTACCGCAACTGGCAGAAGATGCCGGAGCCGCACTGGGCCAACGTCCAGTACGGTCCCGTCGACTACCAGGCCATCAGCTATTACGCCGCGCCCAAGCAGCGGCCCAAGCTGGACAGCCTCGATCAGGTCGACCCCAAGCTGCTCGAGACGTTCGAGAAGCTCGGGATCCCGATCGAGGAGCGGAAGCGGCTTGCGGGCGTGGCGGTGGACGCGGTGTTCGATTCGGTCTCCGTCGCGACCACGTTCCGCGAGGAGCTCAAGAAGCACGGCGTGATCTTCTGCGCGATCTCGGAGGCGATCCGCGAGTATCCCGACCTGGTACGGCAGTATCTGGGCTCCGTGGTCCCGTACAACGACAACTTCTTCGCGGCGCTGAATTCCGCGGTGTTCACGGACGGCTCCTTCGTGTATGTGCCGAAGGGCGTGCGCTGCCCCATGGAGCTGTCCACCTACTTCCGCATCAACGCGGAGTCGACCGGCCAGTTCGAGCGTACGCTGATCGTGGCGGACGCGGGGAGCCACGTGAGCTACCTCGAGGGCTGCTCCGCGCCCGTGCGCGACGCGAACCAGCTGCACGCGGCCGTGGTGGAGCTGGTGGCGCTCGACCACGCGACGATCAAGTATTCCACGATTCAGAACTGGTATCCCGGCGATGAAGAGGGGCGGGGCGGGATCTACAACTTTGTGACCAAGCGCGGCGCGTGTCGCGGCCGGGGCTCCAAGATCTCCTGGACCCAGGTGGAGACCGGCTCCGCGATCACCTGGAAGTATCCCGGCTGCATCCTGCAGGGTGACGACTCGATTGGTGAGTTCTACTCGGTCGCGGTGACCAACCACCGGCAGCAGGCCGACACGGGCACCAAGATGATCCACATGGGCAAGAACACCCGCTCGACCATCGTCTCGAAGGGGATCTCGGCGGGCCGCGGCCAGAACACCTACCGCGGGCTCGTGAAGATCCTCAAGGGCGCCGAGCAGGCCCGCAACTACTCGCAGTGCGACTCCATGCTGATCGGCGACAAGTGCGGCGCGCATACCTTCCCGTACATCGACGTGCGCAACAGCACCGCCATCATGGAGCACGAGGCGTCGACCTCGAAGATCGGCGAGGACCAGATCTTCTACGCGAAGCAGCGCGGGCTGTCGGCCGAAGACGCCGTGTCGATGATCGTGAACGGCTTCTGCAAGGAGGTCTTCAAGGAGCTGCCGATGGAGTTCGCGGTCGAGGCGCAGCGGCTGCTGGGCATCAGTCTCGAGGGGAGCGTGGGATGACGGGAAAGGGGAAACGGGAAACGGGAAACGTCCTGCTCGAGGTTCGGGATCTTCACGCCACCGTCGAGGGCCGCGAGATCCTCAGAGGGATCGACCTGACGGTGCGGACCGGCGAGGTGCATGCCATCATGGGGCCGAACGGCTCGGGGAAGAGCACGCTGGCCCAGGTGCTCGCCGGCCATCCGGCCTACGCCGTCACCGCCGGCCAGGTGCTGTACGAAGGGAAGGACTTGCTCGCGATGGCCCCGGAGGCGCGGGCGCGCGAGGGCGTGTTCCTCGCGTTCCAGTATCCCGTCGCGATCCGCGGCATCACCAACGCCTACTTCCTGCGCTCGGCCGTGAACGCGATCCGCAAGCACCGGGGTGAGGAGGAGCTGGGACCGGTCGAGTTCATGGACGAGCTCGAGGAAAAGCTCAAGGCGATCGGCTGGGACTCGAGCTACCTGACGCGTCCCGTGAACGACGGTTTTTCGGGCGGGGAGAAGAAGCGCAACGAGATCCTGCAGCTCGCGGTGCTCGACCCCAGGCTCGCGATCCTCGACGAGACCGATTCGGGGCTCGACATCGATGCGCTGAAGACGGTCGCTCACACGGTGGACAAGCTCCGCCGTCCCGACAATGCCACGGTCTTGGTCACGCACTACTACCGGATACTTACCCACATCCGTCCGGACTTCGTGCACGTGCTCGCCGACGGCCGCATCGTGAAATCCGGTGGCAAGGAGCTGGCGCTCGAGCTGGAGGAAAAGGGGTACGACTGGCTGAGGGAAGCGGCCCCGGTCACATGACTGACGTCGATCGCTACCTCGCAGCGTTCAAGGCGTTCGCCGGAAACGGCGCCGGACGTGCGCCCTCATGGCTCAAAGAGATCCGCGAGGGCGCGATCGCGCGCTTCGCGGAGTTGGGCTTCCCCACCACGAAACAGGAGGAGTGGCGCTTCACCAGCGTCGCGCCGATCGTGGACACGCCGTTTTCGCATCGCGCATCCCGCATCCCGCATCCCGGTCTCTCCGAGATCGGCGCGTTACTCATCGGAGACGGCCCGCGCGTCGTCTTGGTCGACGGGCGGTACGCGCCGGAGCTGTCGTCGGCCGCCGGCCGGCCGGCCGGTGTCCGGGTAGAGAGCCTCGCGTCGGCGCTCGCGCAGGGTCCCGGTAGCGAGCTCGCGCGTGAGCACCTCGCGCGCCACGCGCGCTGGCACGACAGCCCCTTTGCGGCGCTCAACACGGCGTTCCTCGCCGACGGCGCGTTCGTGCACGTGCCCGCCGGTGCGACCCTCGAGCAGCCGCTCGAAGTGCTGTTCCTTTCGAGTGGCGGGCCCGCGACCGACGGCCCGACCGTGTCTCATCCCCGGAGCCTCATTGTGATCGAGCGGGGCGCTCGAGCCGCGGTGGTCGAGACGTACGCGGGGCTCGGGGACGGTGTCTATTGGAGCAACGCCGTCACCGAAGTCGTGGTGGGCGAAGGCGCCCGCGCCGAGCTGTATCGCGTGCAGCGGGAGGGTTCCCAAGGCTTTCAGGTCGCAACGACACATTCGCGACAGGAACGCGACAGCTTCCTGGGAGCGCACGTCGTGACGCTCGGCGCCGCCCTCGCCCGGCACGACATCACGACCGTCCTGGCCGGCGCCGGCGCGGAGCTCATTCTCAACGGGCTGTATCTGTTGCGCGATGACCAGCACGCCGACCACCACACGGTCATCGACCATGCCCAGCCGCACTGCGCCAGCCACGAATATTTCAACGGCGTCCTGGCCGGGCGGGCGCACGGCGTGTTCACCGGACGCATCATCGTGCGGCCGGGGGCGCAGCGCACCGATTCGAAGCAGACCAACAACAACCTGCTGCTCTCGACCGAAGCCCGCGCCGACAGCCAGCCGCAGCTCGAGATCTATGCGGACGACGTGAAGTGCACCCACGGCTCCACCGTGGGTCCGATCGACCAGACCCAGCTCTATTATCTCCGCAGTCGCGGGCTCTCGCCCGACGCTGCCCGCAATATCCTCACGTACGGCTTTGGGGCCGAGATCCTCGATCGCATGCGGCACCCCGCCGTGCGTGACCGGCTCGACCACTTGATCCGCGAGCGCCTCGCCTGATGCTCGACGTCGCCCGCCTGCGCGCCGACTTCCCGTTGCTCGCGCAGCGGGAGAACGGCCAACCGCTCGTCTACCTCGACAACGCGGCGACGACCCAGAAGCCGCAGGCGGTGCTCGATGCCATCGTCGAGTATTACCGCACCACCAACGCCAACGTCCATCGCGGGGCGTACGATCTCGCGATCCGCGCGACGGAGGCCTACGAGGCGGCGCGGTTGAAGGTCGCCGCCTTCGTGAACGCCTGGGCGCCGGAGGGCGTGGTGTTCACCCGGGGCACCACCGAGGCCATCAATCTCGTAGCGGCCGCCTACGGCCGTGCGACCGTGCGGGCGGGCGACACCGTGGTGGTGACCGCCATGGACCACCATTCGAACCTCGTGCCGTGGCAGATCCTGTGTCAGGAGAAGGGCGCGACGCTGCGCATGGTGGAGATCACCGAGGACGGGCGGATCGATCTCTTCGACTATGGGCGCGCCCTCGAGCGGCGACCCAGGATCGTCACGTTCCCCTACGTCTCGAACGCGCTCGGCACGGTGAATCCCGCCGCGCAGCTCGCGCGCCTGGCCCACGCGGTGGGTGCGGTGGTCGTGGTCGACGGGGCGCAGTCCACGCCGCACCTGAAGGTCGACGTGCAAACGATCGACTGCGACTTTTACGCCCTCTCCGGCCACAAGATGCTCGGGCCCATGGGCTCGGGCGCGCTGGTGGCGAAGCCGGCGCTACTCGAGGCCATGCCGCCCTACCACGGCGGCGGCGAGATGATCTCGCGCGTATGGGACGACCACTCGACCTACAACAAGGTTCCTCACAAGTTCGAAGCCGGCACGCCGAACGTGGAAGGGGCCGTCGGCCTGGCGGCGGCGATCGCGTATCTGGAAGGCGTGGGCCCCGAGCGGATCGCGGCGCACGAGCAAGCGCTCGCCGCGGCCGCGATCGACCGCCTGACGCAGATCGAGGGCGTGACCGTATACGGCCCGCGAGACCACCGCGCCGGCGTCGTCTCGTTCACGTACGGCGACATCCACCCGCACGACATCGCGACCATCCTCGACCAGGCCGGCATCTGCATCCGTGCCGGGCATCACTGCGCTCAGCCGTTAATGCGACGACTCAACGTCCCCGCCACCGCGCGCGCCTCGTTCTATCTCTACAACGGACTGGACGACGTCGACGCGCTCGCCGGTGCGCTCGTCAAGGCGGGAGCCCTGTTTGGATACGTCCCCGCCTGATCCGCAGCTCAGCGCCCTCTACCAGGAGCTGATCCTCGATCACTACCGGCGCCCCCGCAACAAGGGCACGCTGGATCACGCCACGCACTCGGTATCGCTCAACAATCCGCTGTGCGGGGACGAGATCGATCTGCAGCTGCGCGTGGATGGCGACGTCATCAAGGAGGCGCGCTTCATCGGCCGAGGCTGCTCGATCAGCCAGGCGGCCGCGTCGATGATGACGCAGCTCCTCAAGGACCGGTCGATTCCGCAGGCGCTCGCGCTGGCGGACCGCATGAGCGCCATGATGCACGGCGACGAGGCCGCCGCCCGCGACAAGGCGCTGGGCGAGCTGCGCGCCCTCGCCGGGGTCTCCAAGTTCCCGGTCCGCGTCAAGTGTGCCCTGCTCCCCTGGAATGCGTTGACGGACGCGGTGAAGGCGTGACGAGGCTACATTAGCCTCGCACCCATGACGTCCCCTGCCCCCGCCGCGTCCCCGATCCTGGTGCTCGATCGGGTCCGCAAGGCCTTCGCCGGCCACACCGCGGTCGACGACCTATCGCTCGCTGTGCCCGCGGGTGTCATCTACGGGCTGCTCGGCCCCAACGGGGCCGGCAAGACGACCACGATCCGCATGATCATGGACATCATCCAGCCCGATGCCGGCTCGGTCCGCCTGTTCGGCGCGCCGGCCGGGGGCCGCAGCAACGCCGAGCGGATCGGTTATCTCCCCGAGGAGCGCGGCCTGTATCGCAAGATGCGCGTGCTCGACGTGCTGGTGTTCCTTGGCGAGATGAAGGGGATGGAGCGGCGGCGCGCGCGCCAGCGCGCCGGCGAATGGCTCGAGCGGCTCGGCCTGGCGCAGTGGCGTATGCGCCGCATCGATGAGCTGTCGAAGGGAATGCAACAGAAGGTGCAGTTCATCTCCACCATCCTGCACGAGCCGGCGCTCGTGGTGCTGGACGAGGCGTTCGCCGGCCTCGATCCCGTCAATGCCCAGGTGATGAAAGACACGGTCCTCGAGCTGCGCGCCCGCGGCGCCACCATCCTGTTCTCGACTCATATCATGGAACAGGCGGAGAAGCTGTGCGAGCACGTGTGCATCATCGCGCGCGGGCGGAAGCTGGTGGATGGCCCACTCGGCGACATCAAGCGCACCCGGGGCGGACACCATCTCGTGGTCGGATTCGACGGCAGCGTCGGCGCGGCGGCACGGGTCTTCGCCGACGCATCGCTCGTGCAAAAGGTCGATGACTACGGTCAATACGCCGAGGTCGAGCTCGCTCCAGGAGCGGACCCACAGCGCGTCCTGCGCGACCTGGTCGCGTCGGGGGCGCGGCTGGCGCGCTTCGAGCTGCGCGAGCCATCGCTCCTGAAGATCTTCATCGATCTGGTCGGCCCGGAGGCGGCCCAGGCCGGCGTGCGACCCGATGCGTAAGATCTGGGCGATCGTGCGGCGCGAGTTCGTGGAGCGGGTGCGGACCCGCTGGTTCTGGGTCGGGGCGCTGCTCGGCCCGATGCTGTTCGGCGTCGTCTTCTTTCTCTCCGGGCAGCTGGGGCGCGGGGGCGGGTTGAAGCGGATCGCGGTCGTCGACGCCACCGCGACCCAGGTGGGAGCCCGCATCGCCGAGCAGCTCGGCCGCAGCGGAAACTGGGCGACCGAAGTCCCGGCGGCACCCGGCGCCATCGACTCCCTGACCGCGCAAGTCCGGGCCAAACGCCTCGACGGGTTCCTCATCGTCACGGACGCGGCGCTCGACTCCGGCAAGGTGGAGTACCGCGGCGCGAACGTGTTTGCCGGCAAGGGCGCTCTGCAGCGCCCCGTGGGCGAGGCCCTGACGGTGGTCCGGCTCCAGCGGGCCGGCGTGGATCCCCGGCTCGTGGCGCGCGCCAGCATTCCGCTGCGCCTCGAGACCTGCAAGATCTCGCGCGCCACGACGTGCGGGGAGAGCGCCGCGCAATCGTTCTCGCTCGCCTACTTCATGGGGATCATCCTTTACACGGCGATCCTGCTGTACGGCATCAACGTGATGAGCTCGGTGCTCGAGGAGAAGACGACCCGCATCGTAGAGGTGCTGGTGTCGTCGCTGCGTCCCTTCCAGCTGCTGCTCGGTAAGGTGATCGGCGTTGGGGCGGTGTCGATCTTCCAGTTCCTCATCTGGGGCGTGGCGGGCCGGCTGCTGCTGGCGCGTCGGGCGCCGCTCGCAGCGGGCGAGGCGGCGGACGAGCTGTTCCAGATGCCACATGTGACCGGCGCGACCTTCGCGGTCTTCATGGCGTATTTCCTGGGTGGCTTCTTTCTGTACTCCGCGATGTTCGCGGCGGTCGGCGCCATGTCGTCCACCGAGCAGGAGGCGCGCCAGGCGCAGCAGCCCGTGGCGTGGATGCTGGTGCTGTCGTTCATCAGCATGTTCGCGATGCTGAACGACCCGGGCTCGACCCTGGCCGTGACGCTCTCGCTCATCCCGTTCAGCTCACCCGTCGCCATGCCGGTGCGGTGGGCCGCGGGCAATCTGCCGGCGTCCGAGCTGGCGCTCTCGCTCGCCATCCTGGTGGCGGGGATCGTTGCCGTGACGTGGATAGCGGCGCGGATCTATCGGGTGGGGATACTCATGACAGGCAAACGGCCCAATCTCAAGGAACTCGTGCGCTGGGTTAGGAGCGCCTAGGACAGACGGGTAGACGGCGAGACGGGTAGCGGATGCCAGTAGGTCGCGCGTAGGAATGGTACCGACCGCAACGAAGTGGTTGCGCGCTCCGCGCCCTGCACCACTACACTGGCACCATGCCTCCCTATCGGAATCTCAAAGCATGGGAGCACGCGGAGCGCCTCGCGGTCGAATGCGTCAGGGCCTCGCGCGAGTTCCCCGACTTCGAGCAGCAGTCCCTCGCCGACCAGCTGCGCCGCGCCGCCTACAGTGTTCCTCTGAACATCGCAGAGGGCAGTGCAAAACGGGGCAGCCGAGAATTCCGCCGCTACCTTGATACGGCACGAGGCTCACTCGCGGAAGTGGAAACGATGCTGGGGATGGCCCACGCCCTCGGCTACCTCCGTCCGGCGGACTTTGGTCGACTCGAAGCCCTCGCCACCGAAACGAGCAAGACCCTCTACGGCCTGCTCCGGAAGATCACAGACAGCGCCACGAGACAACCTCGCTCCTAGACGCTGGGGGCCACTACCCGTCTATCCGTCTCGCCGTCTGGCCTAGTACCTTTTCCCTATGCCCTTCGACTATGACCTATGCCCTTCGACTATGACCTATGCCCTTCGACTATGACGTGATCGTGGTGGGCGCGGGCCACGCCGGCTGCGAAGCCGCCGTCATGTCCGCCCGCCTCGGCGCCACGACTCTGCTCCTGACGTCCAACCTCGATACCATCGGCCAGATGTCGTGCAATCCGGCCATCGGCGGCATCGCGAAGGGCACCGTGGCACGCGAGGTCGATGCGCTCGGCGGCATCATGGGCCGGGCCACCGATCGAGCCACCATTCAGTTCCGGATGCTCAATCGCTCCAAGGGACCAGCGGTGTGGGCGCCGCGCGCCCAGTGCGATCGCACACTGTACCGGCGCGCCGTACGCGCGCTGCTCGAGGGCTTTCCCACGCTCGAGCTCGCCCAGGGGATGGTGAGCGAACTGCTCCTGGACGGCGCACGCGCGTCGGGCGTCGTGACGGCAGACGGGCGCAGCATGCGTGCGCGCGCCGTGGTCCTCACGGCCGGGACTTTTCTGCGGGGGCGGATTCACCTCGGCACTGACACGCAGATCCCCGCCGGTCGCGCGGGCGACCAGCCTGCCGTTGCAATCGCTGAACACATTGAATCACTTGGACTTACAGCATTACGCTTCAAGACGGGAACGCCCCCACGCGTCGATGGCCGGAGCGTCGACTGGTCCAAGGTAGAGCGCCAGGACGGCGACGCGGACGCATACCGCTTCTCGTTCTACGAGCGCGCGGCGCTGCCGCGCCAGGTGCCGTGCTGGATCACGTGGGCTGGCGAAGAAGTGAAAGCGATCATCCGCGCCCATCTCCAGGAGTCGGCGCTGTATGGGGGCGCGATCAGCGGGCGCGGGCCGCGCTACTGCCCGTCGGTCGAGGACAAGATCGTGAAGTTCCCAGACGCCAAGCGGCACCAGGTGTTCCTCGAGCCCGAGGGTTTGGACACGCATGAGTTGTACGTAAACGGGCTGTCCACGTCCCTGCCCGTGCCGGTGCAGCTCGAATTCTTGCGGGCGGTGCCTGGGCTTGAGCGGGCGCGCATGACCCGCGCCGGATACGCGATCGAGTACGACTACTATCCGCCCACGCAGCTCACGCCCTGGCTCGAGACCAAGGCCGTCGAGCAGCTGTTCTTCGCCGGGCAGATCAACGGGACGACCGGCTACGAGGAAGCGGCTGGCCAGGGCGTGGTGGCGGGAATCAATGCCGTGCGCCGGCTGCGCGGCCAGGAGCCCGTGCTGTTGGGGCGAGACGCCGCGTACATCGGCGTGCTGGTGGACGACCTGGTGACTCGCGGCGTGGACGAGCCGTATCGGCTGTTCACATCGCGCTCCGAGTTCCGGCTGTTGCTCCGTCAGGACAACGCGCTGCGGCGGCTCGCACCGCTGGCCGACCGACTCGGTCTGCTCAACGCGGCGGAGCTGCGCACTGCGGAGCGGCGTCGGGCCGCGGAAGACGGCGTGCTTGCCGCGGCCCGCGCTGCGACGATCGCGCCCGCCGCGGCGGCGCCGGTGCTCCTCCCCACCGGTACGACGTTGACGGAGCCCGAGCGGGTCGCCACGGTCGCGCGCCGACCCGGTGCGTCGCTGGGCGCGCTGCTCGCCGCGGCGGGCGTGCCGCTCCCGGCCGATGTCGACGCCGTCGCCAGCGCGGAGATCGAGCTCAAGTACGACGGCTATCTCGCCCGCGAGCGGGAAGCGGCGGCGCGGCTCGCCGAGCTCGCCGCATTCGCGCTCCCCCTGGAGCTTCCCTACCTCGAGCTCAAGAGTCTCGCGACCGAGGCACGACAGAAGTTGGATCGCATCCGCCCGACGTCGCTGGCGCAGGCGGCGCGCATTCCTGGCGTCTCGCCTAGTGACCTGCACAATCTCGTGGTCGAGACGGCGCGCTGGCGCCGGCGCGTGGCCTAACTCAAGTGGCGCAGGGCTGTTTCACGTGAAACGTTCTATCGGTTTCACGTGAAACTCGGCCTTTACGCCACCCCACCCACTCCCTATATTGGGACCATTCCGGCGATACAGCAACATAACACATTTATTTTCAACATGTTATAGAGATGTCACGCGTCATCGCGATCGCCAATCAAAAGGGCGGCGTTGGAAAAACGACGACCGCCGTGAATCTCGCCGCCTCGCTCGCGACCGCGGAGCGGAAGACGCTGCTGGTCGACGCCGATCCGCAGGCCAATTCGACGAGCGGCGTGGGCCTCGAGCGCGACCGCATCCGCTACTCGTTGTACGACGCGCTGCTCGACGGCCGGGCGCTCGCCGACGCGCGCTTCACCCACGTCCACTTCCCGTACCTCGACGTGGTGGCCGCGACGCAGGACCTGGTCGGTGCCGAGATCGAGCTCGTGAACAAGCAGGCGCGCGAGACGGTGATGCGCCGCGCCCTGCGTGACCTGCGCGATCAGTACCAATTCGTGATCATCGACTGCCCGCCTTCGCTCGGTCTCTTGACGCTCAACATGCTCACGGCGGCCGACAGCGTGCTGATCCCGATCCAGTGCGAGTACTACGCGCTCGAGGGGCTGTCGCAGCTCCTCAATACCATCAAGCTGGTGCAGCGGAATTTCAACGCCGCCCTCGCGATCGACGGCGCGCTCCTGACCATGTACGACGCCCGGCTCAACCTCTCAAAGCAGGTCGCGGACGAAGCCAAGGAGTACTTCGGGTCCCAGATGTTCGGGATCACCATTCCCCGCAACGTGCGCTTGGCCGAGGCGCCGAGCTTCGGAAAACCGATCCTTTTGTATGACGTGCAATCGGTGGGCGCCAAGAGCTACCTGGCAGTGGCGCAGGAGCTCATCCGGCGCGTCGAACACGGCGGCGTGGCGGCCTCGTCCGCCGCCTCCCCTGCTCCGCCCGCTGCCGAACCGCTGCCGGAGGTGCCCGCATGACGGAAACCATCACGAGTCGCCGTCGTCTCGGCCGAGGCCTCGAAGCTCTGCTGGGACCCACGCGCGAGGAAGCCGAGCGCGAAGGCAGTCTCGTCGAGCTGGCCATCGCCGACATCCGCCCCAACCCCTATCAACCGCGCCGCGACGTCGATCCGGCCGCGCTGCACGAGCTCACCGCCTCGATCCGGAAAGCGGGTCTGCTGCAGCCGGTCGTGGTGCGGCAAGCCCCCGGTGGCGCCAACGGCGGGTTCGAGCTGATCGCCGGCGAGCGCCGGCTGCGCGCCTGCCAGGCACTCGGCTGGGAGAAGATCCCCGCCGTGAAGCGCGAGGTCGACGATCGTACCGTGCTGACGCTCGCGTTGGTCGAGAACCTCCAGCGCGACGATCTGTCCCCCGTGGACGAAGCGCGCGGCTACGAGCGGCTCATCGCCGAGTTCAGCCTCACGCAGCAGGACGTGGCGGATGCGGTGGGACGCGACCGCTCGACGGTCGCGAACGCCCTCCGGCTCCTCAAGCTCCCGGCGGCGGTGCTCGCCCTGCTGCACGACGGCGGGCTGTCGGTCGGCCACGCCCGCGCCCTGCTAGCGCTCGACGACGCGCGCGTCGCCACCTCGCTCGCGAAGGAAGCGGTCGACGCCGGACTGTCGGTGCGCGACGTCGAGGACCGGGTGCGCGGCGGGCGGGCGCCGGTCAGACGCCCACGGCTCAAGCGAGGGCAGGGCCAGGCGCCCGAAGTGCGTCGCATCGAAGACGCGCTGCGGCGCCGGCTCGGCACCGACGTCCGCGTGACGCTCCGCGCCAAGGGCAAGGGACAGCTGCACGTCAACTTCTACTCCAACGACGATCTCGCGCGCCTGCTCGAGCTGATCCTCGGTACGCCGTTCGACGGATGAGGCACAAGGATCGCCGCGTCACCATCGTCGTCCACACCGACGGGGAGCTCGCCTCCCGTCAGTATCGCCTCCCCCTGTGGGCCTTCGAGGCGGGGAAGTGGAGCGCGCTGGTGATCGGTCTGCTGATTGTGCTGTTCTTCGCGTTCGCGGGGCCGATCGGTCGCGCCGCGGCCCGCGTGCCGGGGCTGGAGCGGGAAATCGCGCGCCTGGAAGCGGAGAACAGCCGCGTGCAGCAGCTCGCGGCAGCCCTGAATCGGGCCGAATCGAATTACCAGGAGCTCCGCGCCATGCTCGGCGTGAAAGCGCCGCCCGACAGGGGCACCGTTAGCGTCACCGCGGACCTGATGCGCAGCACGCCAGTGCGGGCCCGACCCCCTTCGGCGCCGCTGCGCTACGAGAGCGGGACGTCGGAGCCCACACATTGGCCGCTCGATATCGCGGGCTTCGTCACGCGGGGCCAGGTGCGGCCGGGCGATCCCGCCGAGTCGCACCCTGGCATCGATATCGCCGTCCCACCGGGCACGCCGGTGCGCGCCGCGGGCGGTGGCGTCGTCGAAACGGCGGGCGCCGACCCCGCCTACGGCCAGTTCGTCCTCTTGCGTCATCCGGGAGGGTATGAAACGATGTATGGGCACGCCTCGCGCATCCTGGTGCGCGAGGGCGACTCGGCGCAGGCGGGACAGGTGATCGCCTTGTCGGGCAACTCGGGGCGATCCACGGCGCCGCACCTCCACTTCGAGATCCGCCGCGAGGGGAAGTCACTCGATCCGCTCACGGTCGTCAAACAGGAGAATTGATATGGCGATGTTCACCGAGAAAGGGCAGGGCGCGCCCGAGGCCGAGGCCGGACTCTCCATCATCGGCACGGGAATGCGGGTCGTCGGGGACATCACCGCCGACGGCGTCGTGAAGATCGAGGGCACCGTCGTGGGAACGGTGCGCGCCGGCCGGCAGGTGCTGGTGGGGAAGGGGGGAGAAGTCGAGGGAGACGTGATCTCGCGCGAAGCGATCATTGGCGGCGAAGTGCGCGGCAGCATCCGCGCCGACGAGCGTATCGAGATTCAGTCCACCAGCGTCGTGCATGGCGACGTGGCGGCCAAGCGACTGCTGGTGCAGGAAGGCGGCGAGATCAACGGCGTCGTGCGCATGGGCGACGCGGCGCTCGAAGAAGAGCCCGAAAAGGTCAGCGCGGCCAGGTCGTACTGAACGCGTCCCGCGGATATCCACACATCCCAACGTGCCGATGTGGATTTCATATGTTGTTGTGACGAAATAGCTTAGCCGCTGTCGTGATGTGGGAATCTCACGTCACTGTCGATAATCTGGTGAGATAATGTCTCCATACTGGCTCGCCTGATGCGCGCGATCGATCTGGCCGTGGTGGTGTCGTATCTCGACCGCTACCTCCGGATCAGCGAGGTGCCGGACGCTCCCCACGCGCTCAATGGGCTCCAGGTAGCGAACGGGGGAACGATCAATCGGGCGGCAGTCGCCGTGGATCTGTGCGAGGCCACGGTGCAGCTGGCGGCGCAGCAGGGGGCCGACTTGCTGCTGGTGCATCACGGGCTCTTCTGGGGCGGCCTCGCACCGCTCACCGGGCGCGCGTATCGACGGGTGGCGGGACTCGTCAAGCACAACATCGCGCTGTACAGCGCTCACCTACCTCTGGACGTGCATCCCGAGGTCGGCAACAACGCGGTGCTGGCGCGCCAGCTGGGCGTCGCCCGGCGGGGCGAGTTCGGAGAGGAGTATGGTATCCGGATCGGCGTGTGGGGAGAGGTCGACGTCCCGCGTGCGGCCCTGGCACAGCGTCTGGAAGAAGTGGCTGGCCGGCGCGCTCGCCTCATGGCGTTCGGGCCAGAGCGCGTGCGGCGAGTGGGTATCGTCACGGGAGCAGCCGGCTCGCTGATCGCGCAGGCCGCCGCCCTGGGCCTCGACACCTACATCACAGGTGAAGGGTCGCACCACACGTTCTTCGATGCTGAGGAGCTGGGATTGAATGTGTTCTACGCGGGGCACTACGCGACGGAAACGTTCGGCGTGAGGGCGCTGGCCGAGCGGCTCTGTACCGAGTTCGACCTCCCGTGGGTGTTTCTCGACCACCCGACGGACCTGTAAGCGGCTCACGGCACCGCCAGGATCCCGACGTCGTCGCCGTAGTCGTCGGCCGCGCGGGACAGACCGGCGGGAACGATCCACGCGCCCCCGTCGATTCGCACGTTGAGCCGGTGGAGGCCGCTCGGGATCGTCAGCAGCGTTTCCCACATTCCGTCGCCGCTGCGGCGCAACGGCCAGGGTTGCCAGTCCGTGAAGTCACCGGCGAGCTCGACGCTGGCCGCGGCGCCGGCGACGTGCAGCACGAGCCGGACGGCGCCGCCGGGCTGCGGCACGACGCCGAGCCGGGCACTCGGGACCGGGTCTCCGTCGTGCGCCGGCCGTGATGCGCTCGGCAGCGAGGTACGCGACGCGAGCCGGGCCGGGCGCGCCACGCGGAGCCGCACGCCGCCGCTCACGTAGCGACCCGCGACGCTGCCACTGACCGGGTCCGTGGGGTAGCGGCCCCCGGCGAGGAACAGCAGTGTTCGCTCACCGAGCGCGAGCGTCGCGCTCGCCTCGCCGAACACGCCATGTCCGCCCCCCCGGCTCGCGACCCGGGCTCCGAGGGACGCGTCGAGTGTGACCGCCCCGCGACGTGTCAGCGCGGTCGCCAGGAAATCGCTGTACGCCGAGTCCCCTACGAACGAGCGGGTCGCCGAAGCCGAGAACATCACCTGGGAACGCCGCGCCCACGCGCCGACACCGGCGCTCGTGACGGGGCGCGCCCCCGCGCCGTACGCGGTGCGTCCCGCCGTGGCTCCGATCCAGGCGCCGCGGTCCGCTCCCAGCAGGTGCAGCCGCGCGTCGGCGGTCGCGTGCCAGAAGCTCGCGAAGTCGAGATAGCGGCTCGCGCCCACGGAGCCGCCCAGCTCACCCCCCCAGCGACGCCCGGCGGGACGTATCAGGAACGAGCCGGCGACGAGGCCCTGCAGGCTGCGGTGGCCGCTCTCGAACCGCAGGTAGGTGCCCCGCGCCGTGAGGGTCCCGCTCGGCTGCTCCCAGCGCAGGGCGGGCGAGACGGACGCGGCGGCCGATGGGAGGAAGCCGTCGTAGCGCACGGACGACACGCCGACATCGATGGTCCCGGTCGTCTGGGCCAAGACGGCGGGAGCACTCAGGAGCGTCCAGGCCGCGGCGACGGACGCGGCCCACGCATGGCGCGCGGCCTCGGGCGGCCGCACGCTATCAGGGACGGCCGGGGCGCTGCTGTTTGGCCCCCGCGTTCACCTGCACGGTTACGGCCGCAGCGGCGGCGGCGGTCGCGGACGCGGGTGGTGCACCGAGGGCGATGTCGCGCTCCACGGCGCGGCGGAACTCGACCAGGTCCGCGTCTCGGGCTTTCGCGGCGAGCGAGAGTACCGCGGCTGCGGCGCTGTCGACCGGAACGCCGCTCGCGACCAGGTCCGTGAGCACGGCGAGCGGCACGGTGAGCGGCTCGCGCCGAATGCGTCGCAGCTCGGTCAGCGTCGCCGGCGGCGCGCCGGCGCGGAGCGCCGCGGCCGCGGCCGTCAGCTCGGTCGGCGAAGCGGTGGCGCCGAGGGCGTCGCGCGCGTGGCCCAGGTCCACGGCCAGCCGGCGGACGGCAGCGACGATCCGGTCCGCCGTCGCCCGCTTGGTTGCGCCCTCGAGGGCGCGCTGCACCAGCGGCTCGGTGGGGAGGGCCACCGCGTGCGCCGAATCGACCAGCGCCGTCACGATCGGCCGGCTGATCGAGTCGAGACGCTCGAGTCGTGGATCGGGCCCCTGGGCGGCCTGGAGCGCGACGAGCGTCGCCGCGACCAACAGCGTCAAGAGCCCCCCACGGTCACGACGGAGCTCGGCGCGCCGTACTCGTCGTCGCGCGCGGCGGGAGCTGCGGGATCGGCCAGCCACCTGACGCCGTCCACCAGGAACGCGTAGCGATACCGTCCCGGGGTCAGGGGAATGACGGCGGTCCATACGGACTCGTCTTTGCGGACGCGCTGCATAGGCGTGCGGGCGGCGTCCCAGTCGTTGAAGTCACCGACGAGCGACACGGTCGTGGCACGGGGCGCGACGACGACGAAGCCGAACTCGCTCATGGAAGCGGGGCGGGAGGGCCGATCGGGTCGCCACAGCACGACTGCGACGAACACCGCGGCGACCGCGAGCGCGCCCAACGGCAAGAAGGGAACGGTGCGTGGGCGGGTGAGCCAGCCCCAGGCGGCGTGGGCCGCCCCTCCGGCCCGGCGCGGCGGGAGGCGCCGGACCTGCTCCATCACGCGCGCGTCGAGGCCCGCATCGACCGTCACCGGCCGGCGCAGCTGGCGCACCACGCGCCCGATCAGCTCCTCATCCGGCTCAAACACGTTCCGCCTCTCTGAGAATCGCCTGCAGCTGCTCGCGCGCCCGCTTCACGCGCATCTTGAGCGCCGACACGCTCGCACCCGTCAGCCGCGCCATCTCTTCGTACTCGAGATCCTCGACGTGCTTGAGGAGAAACGCTTCCCGATATTCCGGGGTCAGCCTCGCCAGCGCCCAGCGCACTACGTCTTCCCCCTCCGTCTGCTCGGCGGCGCTCGCGTGGGCGACGCCGTTGAGCGCGGCTTCGTCGCGTACGAAGACGCGCCCGCGCTTCGCCGCCCGGGCGCCCGTCGTGCGGCACCGATTCACCAGAATGCCGTACAGCCACGCCCCGAATCGCGCCGCGTCGTCACACCGCTCGAGCGAGCGATACGCCCGGACGAACGCATCCTGCAGCGCCTCCTCGGCGTCTTCGCGATTGCCGAGCATGTGCACGGCGTAGCGGGCCAGGCGGTCACGGTACCGCGCGACGAGCGTCGCATACGCGTCGGTGTCGCCGCCGAGCACCCGGCGCACCGCTTCAACGTCGCTCGTCCCCACTCTCTCTATACCCATGCGCGCCCCCGCGCCGTCACATTCTGGCAGGGCCGTCGGCCGGTGTGACGCGGGCCGGCGAGTCGAGGTATCCTAAAGCGGGGTGTCGCCCAGCCCCAAAGAGGAATCCAATGTCGAAACATATCACGCGCTATGCGGTCGCCGCCGCCCTCTTCGCCGGGTGCTATCAGGACGACGCGAGCGTGACGGCCCCTCTGGCCGTGCGGCCGCAGATCACGGTGCGGCTCACGGACGCTCCCTTCCCGTACGACTCGCTGCACAGCGTCAACATCTATGTGGTGCGGATCGAGGCCGAGGCGGACACCGCTGACACGAGTGGTGGCGGCCAGTGGACGGTCATCACGGAGCCCCGGAAGACGTTCGACTTACTGGCCCTGCAGCAGGGGGCTACGGCGATCCTGGGACAGGGGGAGATGCCTGCCGGGCAATACCGCGCGGTCCGGATGACGATCGACACGAGTTTGTCCTCGATCACGTGGAACGACGCGGCGCAGCATCCGGCGCCGGTGAATTGGCATGGGTGGTCGACGTTTTTGGCGTTCGTCGAGTATCCGGTCGACGTGCCGACGCAGGGCGCCGACATCGTGCTCGACTTCGACGTCGGCCGCAGCTTCCAGTTCAACTTTTACAACAGCAAGAACGAGTTCGACTTCACACCCCACCTGCGCGGGATCAACTCGGCGGCGGCGGGCGCGATCGCCGGGGTCGTGACGCAGGGCGCCAACGGCACCACGCAGCCGGTCTCGAACGCGCAGGTCTCGGTGTACGGCAGTTATCCCGGCAGAGCGGACAGCGCCTACTTAGAGGCCACGGGTCGGAGCGACGGCGACGGCCATTATAAGGTGGCCTTTCTGCCACCGGGCAGCTATGTCGTGCGGATCGAAGAGCCGTTCCTCCCAAACCTCGTTCCGGTGATCACGTCGGGCGTGCAGGTGACGGCTGGCAACACGACGCCCTTGTCGGTCCTGCTTCCCAACGCGGGTTCAAGCGGGGGGGCGTACGTGCGCATCTCGGGTCCGACCTCCGTCGGTGTGGGCGGGACGATCACGCTGTTCGTCGCCGTGGGAGATCCGAACGGCAATCCAGTGCCGAATCCGTCGGTCACATGGACGAGCAGCCCAGCCGACACGGCCAGCGTGACGGGTTTCGGCGATTCGGCGCGCGTCACAGGTCGGCTGCAGGGCTTCGCCACGATCACGGCGACGAGCGGTGGCCTCAGCGACGTCCATCAAGTGCAGGTAACCGCCTCGTCGGCGCCCGTGGCGACTGTCACGGTTGTCCCGGCGGACATTAACCTCGCCGTGGGGGACAGCCTGGCCTTCCGTGCAGACCTTAAGGACGCCGGTGGGAATCTCCTGTCGAATCGATCGGTGTCCTGGTACACCGCCGACAGCACGATCATTCAAGTGTATTCTTACGGAACCACGGGCCTTGTCTTCGCTCGGGCAGCTGGAACGGCCGTGCTCCACGCGACGAGTGAGGGGAAGACCGGGCAGGCGACCCTTACGGTGCCGGTGCCGGCCCCGGTCGCCACGGTTACGGTCGTCCCCGGGAGCGCCAGCCTCACTGTGGGAGACAACGCCACTTTCTCAGCGGACCTCAGGGACGCAGCCGGGAACGTGCTCAGCAACCGAGCCGTGTCATGGTCGAGCACGGACCCGTCGGTGTTGTCGTTTACGAGCACGGCCGGTGCCTCCGCGACCGTTCGCGCACTGAGCGCCGGAACCGCGGTGCTGCGCGCGACGAGCGAGGGGAAGACCGGGCAGGCGACCGTCACGGTTGCGGCGCCGGCCCCCGTGGCCACCGTCACCGTCGTGCCCGATACCGCGACCCTGGCCGTCGGAGACAGCGCGATGTTCCGGGCCGACCTGCGCGACGCTGCGGGCAACCTACTGTCGAATCGGGCGGTATCCTGGTCCGCGAGCGACAGCACGATCATCAGCCTGTATGGGTTCGGCGACCAGGCGCTCGTCCAGCCTCGCGCCGCAGGCAGCGTGGTGTTGCGCGCCACGAGCGAGGGCAAGACGGGGCAGGCGACGATCACCGTCCACTGACCCGGGGGGGCTCGCCGCGCGTCTCCCCGGCCCGTAGTTTGCGGGTTCCCCCGTTCCCTTGTCGGGAGGACTCGTGCGCCGTACTCCGCTGCTGGCTCTGGTCGTCGCGACCGCGTGCGCCCGACCGCCCCAGGCGATCACTCCGCCTCAGCCCGGCCTGTTCGGCCCGTCCAGTCAGCCCGTGCTCTTACCGCCGCGATTGGGTGAGCCCGGCGTCCCGCGCACCGACGCCGCTTGGCGCGCTGTGGGGCGGGAGGCGACGGCGCTGTTGTCGCAGTACGTCGCGATCAACACCACCAACCCTCCGGGCAACGAGCTCAAGACGGCCGAGTGGCTTAAAGCCGTACTCGCGCGCGAGGGGATCACCGCGCAGATCTTCGAGCCCAAGCCCGGCAAGGCGAACCTGTACGCCCGTCTCCCCGGAGACGGCAGCGCCCGGCCGCTCATCCTGCTCAACCACATGGATGTGGTGCTCGCGAGCCCGGAGTTCTGGACGGTCGACCCCTTCGCCGGAACCGTGCAGGACGGCTATCTGTGGGGGCGGGGCGCGCTCGACATGAAGGGCGAGGCGATCACGCAGCTCATGACGCTGCTCACGCTCCAGCGCGCCGGCGTGACGCTCAAGCGTGACGTCATTTTCCTCGCCACGGCCGACGAGGAGGTAGGCGCTGGCGTCGGGGCGGCGTGGATGGTGGAGCATCACCCGGAGCTGGTACAGGATGCCGAGTTCCTGCTCACCGAGGGAGGCACGATCCGCGCGGGTCCGACCGGTCGCATCGAGTACTATGGCGTCGGGACTACCGAGAAGTCGCCCTTCTGGCTCGAGGTCACGGCCCGCGGCACGGCGGGACACGGCTCCCGCCCCACACCCGACAACCCCGTTCACCGGCTGGTGCGGGCGCTGAACCGCATCGCGAGCTATCAGACGCCGCTGGTGGTGACGCCGGCGGTGGAACGCTACCTGCGCGATCTCTCGACCATCGAGCCCGACCCGGTGCGGCGCGCCTGGCTGGCGGATGTGCGCGCGGCGCTCCGCGATTCGGCGGCCGTTCGCGCCCTCACGGGGGACCTTACCTACAACGCGCTGCTTCGGAACACGATTTCGATCACCGGCCTCACCGCCAGCGACAAGACCAACGTGATCCCGCCGGTGGCCAAGGCCGCGCTGGACGTGCGGCTCCTGCCGGGACAGGATCCGCAGGCGTTCCTGGCCGAGCTCGTCCGCGTGGTCGCGGACACCGCGGTCGCCATCACGCCGCTGGGCCCCAGCTGGCCGGCGACCGAGAGCCCCACGGACACGGAGCTGTTCCGGTCGATCGTGGCCGCGGCGCGCGAACGCACGCCCAATGCGCTGGTCACCACGCCGCCGCTCACCGGCTTCACCGACAGCCATTACTTCCGGCAGCTCGGCATCGTGAGCTATGGGCTGTCGCCGTTTCCGCTCAACCAGACCGAGTCCCGCGGCGTTCACGGGAACGACGAGCGGGTGAGCCTCGACGACGTCACCTTCGGCGTGCACTTCGTGTACGACGTCGTCTCCCGCGCCGTCGCGAAGTGATCGGGCTGTTCCTCCATCCGCGGCGCCACCCACCGGCGCGAGAGCGGCGTCCGCCGGTGTTCGAGCGGCTCACCAAGGCGCGCGTGGGCTGGGTGGTGGAGCGCCTCGCGGCGCCGTTTGTGCGGTGGGAGAGCGCGCGGCTCGAGACTCCCGAGATCGCGCTCCCGGTGCGCGACCTGGACCCCCGGCTCGTCGGCTACCGCATCGCGCTCGTGACTGACCTGCATCACGGTCCCGCCGTCCCGGAACGCTGGTTCGCCCGCGTGGCGGATCGCGTGGCCGACCTCGCGCCCGATCTCGTCGCCCTCGGCGGGGACTTCGTGAGCCACTCCCGCAGCGATCTCGATGGCCTGGACGGCATCCTCGGGCGGTTTCGCGCCCGCGACGGGAGTGTGGCCGTGCTCGGCAATCACGACCATTGGGTCGATCCCGACATGGTGAGCCGGTTGGTCGAGCGCGCCGGCGCGCGCCTGCTCACGAACCGACACGAATTGATCCGCCGTGGAGCGGCGGCGCTCGCCGTCGCGGGGGTCGACGATTTCAGTCACGGCGCCGTGCGGCCCGACGAGGCGCTCGCCGGCGTGCCACCCGACGTACCGCGGGTGCTCCTGTCGCACAATCCCGACCTCATCGAGTATCTCCCCGCCGGGCTGCGGGTGGACGTGATGCTATCGGGTCACACGCACAATGGTCAGGCACACCTGCCGCTGGTCGGACCGATCATCGCACCGTCGCAGTTCGGCCGGAAATATCTGCACGGCCTGAAGCGCGCGGGGGACACGTGGCTCTACGTGTCGGCGGGCGTGGGGAGCGCGGCGATTCCGCGGTGGCGCAATCCGCCGGAGCTGCCCGTGCTCCGGCTGACGGCCGCGTAACCCGCTAGGTCTTGAGCGAGACGACGAACCGGACGATTACAGTCTCCGCTGTCTGCGGCGCTACCGTGCAGAAGCACTCCACGCCGATCAGGCGTTTCACACCCAGCACCTCCGCTTCCGCGATCCCCGGCACATCGCGGTACGCGATCTCGAGCATCGTCCCGTCGATGATGCGGTAGGCCACGGGGCGACCGCACAGGCGGTGATGCGGATCGATCTTCGCGAGTCCCTCGCTGAGCCGGTGGCGGATGGCGCTCGCCTGCTCGGACTGTGCGATGGGGAGGTCGGTCACGGCGCCGCGCCCTGGCGGTTCGCCGCCACGGCGGCGGCGTTGCGCCGCAGACCGGCGGCACCGGGGCGCTCGAACGCCGTGTCGCCAAAGCGACGCTCGAACTCTTCTGGCGCGGCGGCGAGCAGCGCCGCCAAGTCGGGCGCAGCGACGTCGGCCCGCACGGCCAACTCCGGGTCGGACGTCGGGGCGGCAAAGGTGACGTTCCACGGGCACACGTCCTGACACACGTCGCACCCGAACAGCCAGTCGCCCACCATGCGGCGCTCGTCGTCATTGAACGGCGCGGCGTGCTCGATCGTGAGGTAGGAGATGCAGCGCCGCGCGTCGAGTATGCGGGACTCGACGAAGGCCTCGGTGGGACAGGCGTCGAGACAGCGGCGGCACGTGCCGCAACGATCGGCCTGGAACGGGAGATCGGGGACGAGCCCGGCATCGGTGAAGATCACGCCGATGAACGTGAACGACCCGATGGTCGGATGGATCAGCATGGTGTTCTTCCCGATCCAGCCCAACCCCGCGCGCTGCGCCAGCTCGCGCTCGGGCACCGGCCCGGCGTCCACGTAACACCGCGTTCTCACGCCCGGCGCGATTTCCCGGACGGCAGTCGCGAGCTGCTCGAGCCGGCGGCCGATCACCGTGTGGTAATCGCCGGACCAGGCATATTGGGCGACTCGGCCCCTCGAGGCGGGTGCACTGACCCCGGGCGCAAGCCCGGGGTTTCCGGGATCCCCGGGCTTGCGCCCGGGGTCAGTCGAGCCATGGAAGTAATTGGTCAGGGTAACCACGGCCACCCGGGCGTCCGGCACGATGCGCGCGGGGTGCTTGCGTTTCTCAGCCTGGCGATGCAGGTAGGTCATGGTGCCCGCGTACCCGGCCGCGAGCCATTGATCGAGCTCGTCCCCATGCGCGCTCGGCTCGAGGCTCGCGATGCCCACACCGTCGAAGCCCAGTTCGAGCGCTCGACGTTTCAGCGCGACGGTTCTGCGCGACGTCTCTGCGTGACGATTTTGCTCGACGTCTTTTTTCATAAGTGCATCGTCTCTCGCCGCCATCTCGCGAACCGCACCACGTCTTCGAGCGGTGGCGTAGCGTCTTCGTCGCCGTACGCGGTGAACATGCGCCAGCGCACGTACTCGCGCGGCGGTAACGGCAGGAACGGCGCGCGGCGGTACCAATCGCGCGCCCGCGCGCTCCAGGCGAGACGGACGAGGTCGAGTGCCAGGCGCGGGCTCACGACCGCCCGCAGGGCGAGGCGCGCGGTGAGTAGCGGCCAACCGGCGCGTGGCTCCATGCGAGGCAATCTACTCCCGAGGTGTGCCGGGCGCGCTTGTCCTCCTGTATATTGACCGCCTATGACGCTCGCCGGCCGTCCCACCGACACCGGGGCTCACTCGCTCGCCCGCTACCGCGATGAGTTTCCGATCTTTCGGGGTGGCATCTATTTGAACACCTGCTCCCTCGGTGCCCTGGGCGATCGCACGCGCCGGCGCGTCGCCGAGTTTCTCGATGTCTGGCAGCGACGCGGGGCGTCCGCCTGGTACGATGTCTGGTGGGGTGCCCTCGGGGAGCTGCGCGCCCGCTATGCGCGCGTCGTGAACGCCAGCCCCGCGGAGATCGCGCTGGCGCCGAGCATCTCGGTCGCGCTGTCGGCCGTGGCGGAAGCGCTCGACTACGGCCGCCGTCCCCGCGTGGTCGTCACGTCCCTCGATTTCCCGACGGTCGCCTATCAGTGGCTGGCGAAGCGGCCGCGGGGCGTGGAGCTGGTGGTGGTTGAGAGCCCCGACCGGGTCTCCGTGCCGGTCGAGGCGATCGCGCGGGCCGTGGACGAGCGGACGGCCCTCGTGGCCACCTCGCACGTGTACTTCACGAGCGGCGCGATCCAGGACATCGCCGCGGTCGCCGAGGTCGCCCACCGGCGTGGCGCGCTGGCACTGGTCGACGCCTACCAATCCGTGGGGCAGCTCCCGGTGGACGTGAAGGCGACGGGTGTGGATTTCCTGACCGCCGGGGGGCTCAAATGGCTGCTGGGCGGGCCGGGCATCGTGTTTCTGTATGCGCGCGAGGACCAGGCCCGGCGCCTGGCCCCGCAGATCGCCGGCTGGTTCGGCCACAAGGACCAGTTCGCGTTCGACCCCCGCTCCCTGGAGCTGCACGACGACGCGCGCCGCTTCGAGCTCGGCACCCCCTCGCTGGCGGCGGTGTACGCCCAGCTCGGTGGTCTCGACTATATCGAGGAGATCGGGGTCCCGGCGATCCGCCGAGTGGCCGCCGAGCTCACCGAAGACCTGATCGAGCGGGCGCGGGAGCGCGGCTTCCAGCCCAAGGTCGCGCCGCGCCCTGCGGATCGCTCGGCCATCGTCATGCTGCCGGCGGCCGATCCGGCGGCGGGCGTGCGCCACCTGGCCGCCGCCGGCATCGTCGCCGACGCGCGCCCGGGGCACGTGCGCCTCTCCCCCTTCTTCTATAACGTGCAGGACGACCATGTCGCAGCGCTCGAGCAGCTCGCCACGGACGGCGATCACTGAGGACGAACGGTTCCTCTCCCAGGTTCCCCGCGAGCGCCGCGCTTTCACGAAGACGGACTCGTGGCGCGTGCTTCGGATCATGGGCGAGTTCGTCGAGGGATTCGACACGCTCTCGGACGTCTACAGCGCCGTCACGGTGTTCGGGTCGGCGCGTACCCCGGCCGACGATCCCTACTACGAGCAGGCCGTGGAAACCGCGCGCCTGCTCGCCCAGGAGGGCTTCCCGATCATCACGGGGGGCGGGCCCGGGATCATGGAAGCGGCGAACCGCGGCTGCCAGGAGGGCAACGGCCTGTCGATCGGCTGTAACATCGAGCTGCCGTTCGAGCAGGGGCTCAACCCCTACGTCGAGCGCGCGATCAACTTCCGCTACTTCTTCGTCCGCAAGACGATGTTCGTGAAGTATTCCACCGGGTTCATCGTCTTCCCGGGCGGGTACGGCACCATGGACGAGCTGTTCGAGGCGCTGACGCTGATCCAGACGGGGAAGGTGAAGCACTTCCCGGTGATCCTGTTCGGCCGGGCGTATTGGCAGGGGCTCGCCGAGTGGCTGCGTGACCGCGTCGCGGGCGAGGGGAAGATCGCCACGACCGATCTGCAGCTCTTCACCATCACGGACAGCCCGCGGGAGGCGGTGGCGATCGTGCGGCAGGCGCGCGAGCGTCGCACGCAGGCGCTCCCCGCCGCCGCCGTCGAGGGCGACGTTTAGCGATTGGGGGCGCCACGATGACTCGCAAGGACTTCCTGCGCGGCCCGCGCATCGATCCGAAGCCGATCACCGGCCGGGAGACGATCCCGGAGCTGGTCGACCACGCGTTCCTCGCGTACAACGCCGGCCGGCTGGCGGAGGGGTGCCGGCTCTTCGCCGAGCGGATGCTCGAGGACGACGTCACCGTGGGGATGAGCCTCACGGGGGCGATGACCCCCGCCGGACTCGGCATGTCCACGATCATCCCGCTGGTCGAGGCCGGGTTTCTCGACTGGATCGTCTCCACCGGCGCGAACCTCTACCACGACGCGCATTTCGGGCTGGGGCTCGCGATGCATCGGGGCACGCCGTTCGCGGACGACGTGGAGCTGCGCGAAGAGGGCGTGGTCCGCATTTACGACATCTTCTTCGACTATGAGGTGCTGCTCTCCACCGACGCCTTCATCCGCGACGTGTCGGCGGCGCCCGAGTTCCAGCGGCCGATGAGCACGGCAGAGTACCACTACCTCCTCGGCGGGTACATCCTCGAGCGGGAGAAGGCGCTGGGCTTGTCGCGGAAATCGTTGCTGGGGGTGGCCCATCAGTGCGGCGTGCCGATCTACACGTCGTCGCCCGGCGACTCGTCGATCGGCATGAACGTCGCCGAGCAGGCGCTCACGGGCTCCCGACTGCGCTTCGATCCGAGCGCCGACGTGAACGAGACGTCGGCGATCGTGTTCGACGCGAAGACGCACGGCGGCAAGAGCGGCGTCTTGATCATCGGAGGCGGCTCCCCCAAGAATTTCGTGCTGCAGACGGAGCCGCAGATCCAGGAAGTCCTGGGCATCAGCGAGAAGGGCCACGACTACTACCTGCAGATCACCGACGCTCGCCCCGACACGGGCGGCCTGTCGGGGGCGACGCCCGCCGAGGCGGTGAGCTGGGGCAAAGTCGACCCCGACCAGCTCCCGGGCACCGTGGTCTGTTACCTCGACAACACGGTCGGCTTTCCGATCATCGCGGCGTACGCGCTCGCCAAGCGCAAGAAACGGCGGCTTAGACGTCTGTACGATCGGCGCGACCAGCTGCTGCGCCAGCTCACCGAGGCGTACCGCGAGGCGAAGGCGGACCGCGACGCCCGCGCGGAGGCGACGACTGTCGACCGCAGACCCTGAGTTCGCGGCTCCCGCCGCGACGTCCCGGGCGTACGCGGCGTATGCCCTGGGTTTGCTCACGCTCATCAACCTCCTCAACTACACCGACCGCAACGTCGTCTTCGCCCTGTTCGAGCCGATCAAGCGGGAGCTCGTCCTCTCCGACCAGCAGCTGGGGTGGCTGGGATCCGCCTACGTCGTCGTGCTCTCCCTGTTCGCGCTGCCGCTCGGCGTGCTGGGCGACCTGAAGTCGCGGCGCGCGGTGATCGCGTTCGGCGTGGGGTTGTGGAGCGCCTGTACCGCGCTGGGCGCGGCCGTGAGTCGCTTCTGGCAGCTGCTATCGTGCCGGGCCCTGGTGGGCGTGGGGGAAGCGGGCTACGGGCCCGCCGCGCAAGCCCTGATCGCCGAGTTCTTCCGCGGGCGCCGCCGCGCGTTCGCCATCGGCGTCTACTCGGTCGGCATGGCATTCGGCGGCGTGCTCGGCATCTGGCTGGGCGGGGTGCTCGCCGAGCGCCACGGCTGGCGCGCGGCCTTCGTCGTGCTCGGCGTGCCTGGATTCGTGCTGGCGTTGCTCGCGTCGCGGCTGCGGGAGCCGCGGCGTCGCCCTCCCCCCACCATCCGCGCCACCGTCGAAGGGTGGTATGCGCGCGGGCGCGCCCGGGTGCGACAGGCCCTGCGCCTCGGCATGCCGTTGATCTGGCTTACCCTCGCCGGGGCGGCGCTCTCCGGCGCGCTCGACCTGTTCGAGGGACTGCCCCCGGGGCTCGACACCGCGGCGTTCGCCGCGTGCGTGATCGTCGGGGTCGTCTGGACGGTGGTGCGACTCGTCCCCGTCGCGGTCCGTGGGACCAGCGAAGCGACCGAAGTCGCCGCCACGGCATTCGGCGATTTCCTCCAGGCCTCCGGCACCGTGCTTCGTACGCCGACCCTCATCTGGATGTTCGTGGGCGGAGCGCTCGTCACCTTTGCCGTGAACGGGCTGATCGCGTGGGCGCCGAGCTTTCTCGAGCGCACGCACGGGCTGTCGGTCGCGACCATCGGGCGGCAGTTCGGCGTGTGGGGGCTCGCGGGCGGGGCGCTGGGTGCGCTGTTCGGCGGCCGGACGGGCGACTGGCTCCTCGCGCGCTGGAGCGGCGGCCGGGTGGTCGTGTCGGGCGCGGGGTTCGTGCTGGGGGGTCCGGTGTGTGCCGCCCTGCTGCTGATCGACGAGCTGCGGCTGTTCGTGCCGCTCCTGTTCGCCACGTTCTTCCTCTACTCGTGGTACAACGGGCCCCTCTCGGCCGTCATTCTCGACGTGGTGCCGGCCGCCGTCCGGGCATCGGTGCTCGGCGCCTTCGTGCTGTTCTCGCATCTGGCCGGCGACGCCATCGCGCCGCCGCTCATCGGCTACCTCTCCGACCGCTTCGGCCTGCGCGCGGCGATGCTGCTGTTGCCGACGGCGGGTGCGGTGGGAGGACTGGTGATCCTCATTGCGCTGACTACCGTGGGGAGGGACATGGCGCGGGTGAGAACATGAATGCGGAATGCGGAATGCGGAGTGCGGAATTGCAGTGGCGGGTCGATCGCCGAGCGACGCTCGTTGCGACATTCCGCATTCCGCATTCCCAATTTCGCATTGGGCGGGGAGGGGCGGGGCGGTGAAAGTCGCCGTCGTCTTCGACACGCTCCACCCCGACTGGGAGGACGCCGACTACAAGAAGGAGGTCGAGGCCAAAGTCGAGGAGGCGGAGTACGACGTGGCCCGGGCGCTGATGGCGCTGGCGCATGACGTGCTCATGGTGGGGGTGGCCGAGCAGCTGGCGCCGGTGCTGGAGCGGCTGGCCGTCTTCCAGCCAAAGCTCGTCTTCAACGGCTGCGAGTCGTTTCGCGGCCGGGCGCGCCACGAGTACGCGTTCGCCACGGTGCTCGAGATGCACGGGTATCGCTACACCGGCTCGTCGCCCACCGGGTTGCTCGTCGCCCGTAACAAGTCGCTCACCAAGAAGATCCTGACGCACCACAGCATCCGCGTGCCGGCATTCGCCGAATTCCGGCCCGGGGAGAAGCCGCTGCGCCCGTCGGAGCTGCGCTTCCCGCTGATCGTGAAGCCGCTGCTCGAGGACGCCTCCGTGGGGATCTCGCAGGCATCGGTCGTGGAGGACGACGCGGATCTGGCGGCGCGGGTGAAGTTCATCCACGAGAAGTTTCACCAGGCCGCGATCGTCGAAGAGCTGATCGAGGGGCGGGAGCTGTACGTCGGCCTGGTGGGCAACCAGACGCTCCAGGTGCTCCCCATCGTCGAGCTCACGTTCGGGGAATCGGACGGCGAGCACCGCATCGCGACCTACAAGGCGAAGTGGGACGAGGAATACCGCAAACGCAAGAAGATCAAGAACGTCTTCGCCAAGGGCCTGTCGGACGAGGTCGGTGCGAAGATCGGCGACATCTGCACCACGGCGTTTCACGCGCTCTGGCTGCAGGACTACGGCCGCGTGGACCTGCGACTGACCCACGACGACGAAGTCTACGTGCTCGAGGTGAATCCCAATCCGTTTCTCGCCGCCGAGAACGAAATGGCGGACGCCGCGGAGCGGGCGGGCATGGGCTACACGGATTTCATCCAGCGCATCGTGGACGAGGCGATGGCCCGTGACTCCGCGTAGACGCGAGGTGCCGACGCCGGAGCTGCGCTGCCCCACTTGCGCGGCCGAGATCGCGCGCTTCTGGGCGCACTGCTCGAACTGCGGGCGCCGGCTCGAGTGGCGCGATATCACCAAGCAGACGGGCGCGGAGTGCTACTACTGCGGCTGGGTCGTGTCCGACAGCTTCTCGTACTGCCCCTGGTGCGGGCGCGACATCGCCGACACACACTCGAGCCCCGAGCCGCTCAAAGCGCCGAAGGGGTTCCTGTATCACCGCCGTTGCCGCTGGGGATGTGGCGGCGGCGTGATGTACCCGATGCGGTTCTGCCCCTGGTGCGGCCGTCCCCAGAAGTGGCACTTTCGGGAATTCCAGAACATCTGCCCCCATTGCAACAAGGGCGTCAACGACTGGATGGAGGTCTGCCCCTGGTGCGGGGAGGACGCCACCGGCCGGGATCTCATCCGCCAGGCGCTGCGGCGGGTGCGCCAGCTGCTCGTGGTGGGACGCCTCAAGGACTGGAAGTACCGGGTGCTGCTCCGGCCCGGTGTCTCGGGCGTGACGCACCGCACTCCCAAGATCATCGAAATCGAGCGCCGCTACGTCACCGGCAAGCGGCGCCGCGACGAGATCTCATGGAACATGCTCACCGGACTGATTCTCCACGAGCTCGGGCACTCGTTCCTGTACCACAACTGGTCGTTCACGCGCACGGGACGGTTCCGTCGCGCCTTTGGCGAGGTGCGCAAGGCGTACCGAGTGGCCGACTCCAAGTGGGTGGACTTCGAGCGCCGCGGCGTGACGACCACGCTCCCGAACTACGTCACCGCCTACGCGGCGACGCACCCCCAGGAGGACTTTGCCGAGACGTTCCGGTTCTACGTCGCGCGGCGCGGCCGCCTGCGCGAGCTGTTCGCCGAGTTCGGGCGGAAACGCAAGGGTGTCCCCGTGTTCGAGAAGTTTCTGGTGCTGCACGACCTGATCCGCAGCCTCAGGGGATGGCGGTGAATTAGATTACATTGCTCGACCGGACATCATCATCAAGGAGTTCCATGGCCCTCATCCGCACATCCAACCCCGCCTTGAACGCCCGTACCTTCGCCGACCTGCGGCGCGATCCCACGGCGCCGCCCATGACGCTGGAAGGAACGGTCAACAAGGCGGCGTTTCTTCTCTTTCTGGTGGTCGTGCCCGCCGCGTGGGTCTGGAGCCAGGTGCGCGCCGCCCTCGACCCGTCCGTGGCGGCGCCCTGGATCATGCTCGGGGCGATCGGCGGGCTCGTCGTGGCCTTCGCAACGGTCCTGAAAAAGGAATGGTCGCCCTTCACGGCGCCGGTATACGCCGCGCTCGAGGGGCTCGCGCTCGGCGGGCTGTCGGCGCTGCTCGAGGTCAAGTACCCCGGCATCGTGATGCAATCGGTGGGTCTGACGTTCGCGACCCTGGCGGCGATGCTCGTGGCCTATCGCACCGGGCTGATCAAGGCGACCGAGAAGTTCAAGCTCGGCGTCGTCGCGGCTACCGGCGCGATCGTCCTGTACTACGTCGTGGGGTGGGTCCTCTCCTGGTTCCACGTCGCCATGCCGTTCCTGCAGGGCAACAGCACCGCCAGTCTCGTCGTGAGCGGCATCATCGTCGTGGTCGCGGCGCTGAACCTGATCCTCGACTTCGACTTCATCGAGACCGGCGTGGCCGGCGGCGCCCCCAAATACATGGAGTGGTACGGGGCGTTCGGCCTGATGGTCACGCTGATCTGGCTGTACCTGGAGATCCTGCGGTTGCTGGCCAAGTCACGCAGCCGGCGCTAACCTGCCGTCGACGGCCGTGTCGTAGGGGCGCGGCACGCCGCGCCCCTACGTCACGTCTATGTGTCACCCCGCAAAGCAGTAGGCGCAACCCTTTTCCTGGGTGCGATTCACCGCGATCACGCCCGAGGGCACTACGGTCACCCCCGGCAGCAGGTTGGCAATCCATTCCTTCTTGATGGTCTCCGCCTGCATGCCCATCTGCTTCGCGAACATGCCGCTGTAGATCGTGAGCGCGATGTTGCAGATGCCGAACAGCACGCCCTTGGCGGCGAGCTCGTCCACCGCCATCCCCGGGATCGGGAGCTCGCCCGGTTTCACTTGCGCAAACGTGTTGCGCAGCGCGGCCTCCTTCGTGACACCGTCGTTGAGCTTGAAGAATTCACCCAACTTGTACTTGGCCCACATCGGGCTCTGAATGCCGAACGCAATGCCGTTGTGCCGCAGGATGATCGCGACCGTATTGTCGGCGTCCGTCGTTCCGTAGTTCTCGTTCGTCGTGTTGAGAAACACGCGGGCCCAGGCGAATCCAAAACCACTGTTCGGTTCGGGAATGTCGAAGACCATCTTGTGCTTCCCCGTGATCTTGTTGAGCCACGCTTCGAACTCGGGGTTGGCGGAGACGGCGCGCGCGGAGCGCGGCTCTCCGGCGGCCGCCAGCGGCGCGACCAGGCCGCCCAGGCCGAGCGCCGCGGCGCCCGCGGCGATCCGCCCGAGGAATCCGCGGCGGTGCGTGGTGAGGTTGACGATCTCCGGCATACAAACCCTCCTAGCGGGTGGTGGAACGGGGGTGCCGAGCGGCCTGCGTCGGATAGGCGACGTCCGGCGGCGCGTCGCCGTTCGGCCAATCGTGGATCTTGTCGGGAAAATCCGGGCGGGCATGCGCGTTCACGTACGCCGCCACGTCGAGCGCTTGCTGATCGGTCAGGGTGCCCGGCTGGTCGAACGGCATGTTGTCGCGGATGAACGCCGCGGCGGTGCGCGCGCGCGCCATCCCCGCGCCGATGTTGTACGAGTACGGCCCCCACACCGGCGGGGCCACGGCGGTCCCTTCGCCTGCCGCGCCATGGCACTTGACGCAGCTCGTCGCGTACACCCGGGCGCCCGCTGCCGTGTCGGCGGTGAGCGCCGCCCAGGTGGCGAGCCGGTTGGACGCCGGCACCGGGGCAACCGGCACGTCGCGCGACAGGAACCACAGGTACGCGACGACGTCGCGCATGTCGGCGCCTTCGGTTGCGAGCGGCTGGCCGTTCATGCTGCGCCGAAAGCAGTCGTTGATCCGATATTGCAGCGTTTCCACCGTGGCGCTGCGGGCCCGGTACTGCGGGTAGCGTGCGAATACACCCACCCACGAGCCGCTCGTGCGGCGGCCGGCGTCCAGGTGACAACTCGCGCACCGCAGCTTGTTGCCGACGTGCGCCGGCAGGCTCTCGGCCGTCGCGACGAGCAGCGCGCGACCGCGCCGGATGGCGACGCCGAGCGGACCGTCCGGAATGAGGGAGTCCGCCGGGCCCCGCAGCGCCTGTGGCGTGGCGGCGCTCGGGCGATCCGCACGACAGGCACCGGCGAGGACGACCGCGGTAGCCAAGCCCAAGGACGCGAGGGGATGCATCGCGAGGCGGATAGTATCACGCTTTGTCGCGGGTCGCCACTTCCGTCTGCCCCGCTGCAACCTTTTCGGACCGTCACACATCCCACTCCCTGGCGCTCGCGATCGCGGGCGCCGTTCCCGTTTTCGCCGAGGTCATCCATGCTCCGCTGGCCGCTCGTGTTCGTCTTCGCCGCGAAAGTGCTCGCCGGAGAGCAGCAGCCCGAGGCGCGTCCCGATTCGGCGCGCGTCGCACGACTCCTCGCCCTCCTCGAGACGTCCGATTCCACGGTGTGCGAGCTGGCGGCACAGGCGATCGGCAACGTCTGGGGGTGGTCCTGGCAGCCCGAAGTGTTCCCGATCCCCATGCCGATGCCGATGCCGGCGCCGATGCCGATGCCGATGATGCGCCAGGGATTCCGCGGTGCGCGCGCGCGGGTGCACGTCAGCCACCGCGCGGGCTGGGGCGGGGCGGACTCCGCCGCCTTCGGCGCGTTCCGCGCCGTGCTGCGCGACGACAACCGGTGCGTGCGCAACCTCGCCGCCCGCGTGCTCGGCCGGGCCGGCGCGCCCGGGAGCTACGACGCGTTTGCGGCGTTGCTGCGCGAGGCGGCTCCGGGTCTGCGGGAAACCGGAGCGCTCGGGCTCGGCGAGCTGGGGGACCGTCGCGCGCTGCGCCCGCTGCAGGATGCGCTGCGGGATCGTGATGTCCGCGTTCGGGCGATGGCGGCACGCGGGGTCGGAGCGATCGCGGATTCGAGCTCCGTCGCCATGCTGACCAGGGCCTTGGGAGACGACGCCGCGCCCGTGCGGCAGACCGCGGCGTGGGCGCTGGGCCGGCTCGAGAGCCCGGGTGCCCTGTCCGCGCTCGGCGGCGCGCTCAAGGACGCGTCGCCAGATGTGCGTCGCGCGGCTGCCTGGGCGCTGGGAGAAATCGAGGATCGGGCCGCCGTCGATCTGTTGCTGCCGCTGCTGCGGGATCGCGACGCCGGCGTGCGACTCGCCGCGACGCACGCGCTGGGCCGGCTCGAGAGCCCGCGTGCCGTCCGCGACCTCGGCGCTCTCGTGCGAGATACGTCGCCCGACGTGAAGCGCGCCGCCATCTGGGCGCTCGGTCAGATCGAAGACCCCAGCGCGGTCGCCGCCCTGAGCATGGCGCTGAAGGATTCCGACCCGCGCGCCAGACAGCTCGCGGCGTGGGCGTTGGGTCAAATCGAGGCTCCGGATGCGATCGACCCCCTGGCAGGGGCGCTAAAGGACCGGGAGCCGGACGTGCGTGTCGCGGCGGCGTGGGCGTTGGGCCAGATCGAGAGCTCCCGCGCGGTCGAACCCCTCAAGGCGGCGCTGCGCGACGAGTCCCCGGACGTTCAGGACGCGGCGGGCTGGGCACTCGACCAGATCGACGACGAGCGGCCCGTGCGCGTCCGGGTACGGCCGCGCGTCAGGAAGCCGATTTAGCGACTTCCTCCGCGAACGCACGCGATCGCTCCACCTGCTCGCGGTAGTCGCGCAGCTCGGCGTCGCGGCGCGCCGCGTCCCAGCCGAGCGCTGTGGCCATGCGGTCCGCCACGACACCAGCCGCGGAGAGCGCCTGGTCCCGTGTGGCGTAGAACAGATGCAGTCGTCGGATGAGCACGTCGGAGAGCCGCAGTGCCATCTCCCGCTCCACCGCGTGTGTCACCTCCGCCCAGAGCTCCGGTCGTCCGACCACGATCGGCTGCCCGAGGGCGCGGTCACGCTCCACGATGTTGAGCACCGCCGCGGCCTCGCTCCCGTACGCCCCCACCAGGTACCGCGCGGTCGACTCGCGGGCGCCCCGCTCGGTCGCCGCCTTCACCAGGCCCTCCAGGTCTGCGGTCTCGCCGCCCGGGAGCGGCAACCGGTCGGTCCGGGGCCGGGCGGCGCGAGGACGACCGTCCAGCGAACGCAGCCGGGCGGCGACACGGTCGACCACGTCGCGCGCCATGAGCCGGTACGTGGTGAGCTTCCCGCCCGCGATCGTGAGCAACCCGCCCGGGCCCTCGACCACCCGATGCTCCCGCGACGTGGCCGACGGCGCGACGTCGAGCGCTGCCGCGCGCAGCAGCGGGCGCAGGCCCGCCCAAGTCGCCACGACGTCCCGCGGCGAGAGCCGCGCCGTGGGGAAGAACCAGTTGGCGGAGCGCAGCAGGTACACGACGTCCTCGCCGGTGGCGCGGACGTCGTCGGGCGAGGTGTCGTCGTCGGTGTCGGTCGTTCCGATGTAGCTGAGATCGCCCCACGGCAGCACGAACATCACGCGCCCATCGAGCGGCGAGGTGAGCGTCATCGCGCGGACATGGCCCAGGCGCTGTCGCGGCACGGCGACGTGCGCCCCCCTGGTCAGGCGCAGGAGCGGCTCCGCGTCCGGCGCTTCGAGCCGCCGCAGCTCGTCCACCCAGGGCCCCGTGGCGTTCACCACGACGAGTGCGCGGACGCCGTACTCGTGGCCGGTCAGCACGTCGCGCACCGCGGCGCCGCGTATCCGTCCGTCCGGCTTGAGCAATGCCGTGACGCTCGCTTGACTCGCCACGAGGGCGCCCGCGTGCGCGGCGGCGCGCATGGTCGCGAGCGTGAGCCGCGCGTCGTCCGTCTGGGCGTCGAAGTAGAGCGCCGCGCCTTGCAAGTCCTTGTCGCGCAGGGCCGGCTCGAGCCGGAGCGTCGCCTTGCGCCCCAGCCAGCGATGCAGGCCGACGTTGCGGAAGCTGGCGAGCAGGTCGTATAGCCACAGTCCGGCCCGGAGCCGCCAGGCGGGCACCCGCGCGCCCCCGTACGAGGGCAACACGAACGCGAGCGGGTGGACCAGATGGGGCGCCACCTGGAGCAGCACGCGTCGCTCGCGCGAGGCTTCGCGCACTAGGTGAAACTCGTATTGCTCGAGGTAGCGCAGGCCGCCGTGAATCAGCCGCGACGAATGCGACGACGTGCCGCTTGCGAAGTCGCCCTTCTCCACCACGGCCGTGCGAAAGCCACGCAGCGCCGCATCGCGCGCGATCCCCGCGCCGGTGATCCCGCCGCCGACGACGAGCACGTCCACGGGCTCGGCCGCCATCGCGGCGAGCGCCTGGGCGCGCGTGCGGTGTGAGAACTCTGTTTCGGTCGTCGGCGTTCCTCCGGCTTGGCCCGCGCGCCGGCACGGTGGTAGGTTTCGATCCGTGAGCGCGGAGGAGAATGTAATGCCAGCTGGAAACGGGCGGCGTGTCGCGGTCGTGGCGGGATGTCGGACGCCCTTCTGCCGCTCGGGCACCGCGCTCAAGGATGTCCGGGCCGTGGAGCTCGCCCGCTTCGTCGCGCGCGAGCTGCTGGAGCGCACCAACCTGGCCGGCGCCGAGGTGGACGCGGTCATCTTCGGGCAAGTGGTGCCGTCGGCGCTCGTGCCGAATGTGGCCCGCGAAGTGAGCCTCCTGCCCCAGTTTCCCAAGGAGATCCCCGCCTACTCGTTGAACCGGGCCTGCGCCTCGTCCGGCCAGGCCGTCGCCAACGCGCACGACGAAATCGTCTCCGGTCACGCCGACGTCGTGCTCGCGGGCGGGGTCGAGTCGCTCTCCGACATTCCGATCCTCGCCTCCCGCCGCCTCGCCGACATTCTGGTCGAGGCGAGCAAGGCCAAGTCGCTCGGCGCCAGGGTGCGCGCCTTCAGCCGCATCCGGCCGCGCGACCTCGTCCCCGTGTCGCCCGCGATCGCCGAGCCGTCCACCGGCGAATCGATGGGGCAATCGGCCGAGAAAATGGCCAAGGAGAACCGTATCTCGCGCGAGGCGCAGGACCGCTGGGCGCTGCGCAGCCATCAGCTCGCCGCCCGGGCGACGGAGGACGGCCGCCTCACCGCCGAAATCGCGCCCTGGTTCCCGCCGCGCGCGGGAGACCCGGTGGTCACGACGGACAACGGCATCCGCCGCGACACCTCGCTCGAGCAGATGACGAAGCTCAAGCCGGTGTTCGACCGCCGCTACGGCAGCGTCACGGCGGCGAACTCGTCGCCCCTCACCGACGGGGCGTCGGCGGTGCTGCTCATGAGCGACGCCGCGGCACGCGCGCTCGGCTACACGCCGCTGGCCTACATCCGCTCCTACGCCGTCGCGGCCGTCGACCCCGGCTGGCAGCTGCTGCAGGCGCCGATCTTCGCGGTCCCCCAGGCGCTCGACCGCGCCAGCATCGGGTGGCGCGATCTGGGCGTGATCGAGGTGCACGAGGCGTTCGCGGCGCAGGTGCTCTCGAACATCCAGGGGTGGGCCGCCAAGGGGTGGGAGATCAACGAGGACCTGATCAACGTGATGGGTGGCTCGATCGCCATCGGCCACCCGTTCGGCGCGACTGGCGGTCGCATCGTCACGACACTCGCCAACGAAATGGCCCGCCGCGACGCGCAGTTCGGCCTGCTGTCGATCTGCGCGCAGGGCGGCATGGGCTTCGCGATGGTCCTGGAGCGCCGCTGATGCCGCCGGAGGGGCCGGGCGGCGCGGCGCTCACCTGGGAGCTCGCCGACGGAGCGGTGGCCGTCGTCACCTTCGACTTGAAGGGCGAGCCCGTCAACAAGATCTCCCGCGTCGTGAAGGACGACGTGCTCGCGACCCTCGCGGCGCTCGAAGGTGACCGCGCCGTCCAGGCGGTCGCGTTCTTCTCCGGCAAGCGCGACAATTTCATCGCCGGCGCGGACATCGAAGAGTTCGTCGGGCTCACCTCGGCGGCCGAAGCCGAGCGACTCTCCGCCGACGGGCAGGAGCTGCTCGACCGCGTGGCCCGCTTCCCCAAGCCGATCGCCGTGGGCATCCACGGCGCGTGCCTCGGCGGCGGCCTCGAGTTCGCGTTGGCGTGCCACTACCGCGTCGCGTCGGACCATGCCAAGACCCAGCTCGGCCTCCCGGAGGTGCAGCTCGGTATTCTGCCCGGCGCGGGCGGCTGCCAACGGCTGCCCCGGCTGATCGGCGCGCGCGCGGCGCTCGACATCATCCTCGCGGGCAAAGTCGAACCCGCCCAGAAAGCGTTCCGGCTGGGGATCGTGGACGAGCTGGTCCACCCGGCCATCATGCGGGACATCACCCTGGACGCCGCGCGGCGGCTGGCCGGTGGGTGGCGGCCCAGACGCAAGCGGCGCGGCGGTCTCGGGGCGTGGCTGCTGGACGGCAACCCGCTCGGGCGTCGGGTGGTGTTCCGCGCGGCGCGCAAGCAGGTGTTGCGTCAGACGCGAGGGAATTATCCCGCTCCCCTCGCCGCGCTCGAGGCGGTGGAGCACGGGTTGCGCCACGGGCTGCGCGCCGGTCTGAAGCGGGAGGCGCAGTTGTTCGCCCAGCTCGCCGTGTCGGACGTGTCCCGCAAGCTCGTCCAGATCTTCTTCGCGACCACCGCGCTCAAGAAGGACTTCGGCGTCCCGAACCCCCCGGCGCCGGCCGAGGTGCGAGGACTCGCAGTCGTGGGCGCGGGGTTCATGGGATCGGGCATCGCGGGCACGGCCATCGCGCAGGCCGGGGTCGACGTCCGGATGAAGGACGCCGACCTGCCGCGCGTCGCCAAAGGACTCGCCGCGGCGCGCGAGATCCTGGACGACCGGCTGAAACGACGCCGCATCACGAAATACGAGCACGCGCGGCTCATCGCCCTGCTGTCGGGCGGCGTCGACTACGCGGGATTCGGTCGCGCCGAGCTCGTGATCGAGGCGGTGTTCGAAGACCTGGCGGTGAAGCAGCAGGTGCTGCGGGAGGTCGAGGCCGGGACGCGCCCGGAGGCGGTGTTCGCGTCCAATACCTCGACCATTCCCATCCACCGGATCGCCGAGGTCGCCTCCCGGCCGGAGCGCGTGATCGGGATGCATTTCTTCTCTCCCGTCGCCCGCATGCCCCTGCTCGAAGTGATCCCGTCGGCGCGGACCAGTCCGGGTGTCGTGAGCACGGCCGTCGCGTTCGGCCGCCGCATGGGCAAGACGGCGATCGTCGTCAAGGACAGCCCCGGGTTCTGGATCAACCGGATTCTCACGCCCTACATGAACGAGGCCGGCTATCTCCTCGCGGAGGGTGTCGCGATCGAGGAGCTGGACGGGCTGATGGCGGACTGGGGCTTCCCCGTCGGACCGATCACGCTGCTCGACGAGGTCGGGATGGATGTGGCCGAGAAGGTGGCCGGCGTGATGTATGCGGCGTTGGGCGAGCGCCTGGCCCCGGCGCCGGCGTTCGCCGCTATGGTGAAGAGCGGTCGCCTGGGGCGCAAGGCGGGGAAGGGATTCTACAAGTACGCGGGCGGCAAGAAAGGCGCGGTGGACGCGGCCGTGTACGAGTTGATCGGCGTGCATCCCAACGGCGGCACCCGGCCGGCGGAGATCATCCAGCGCCTCGTGCTCATGATGCTGAACGAAGCGGCGCGCGCGGTGGCGGAGGGCATCGTGCGCACGCCCCGCGACGGCGACATCGGCGCCATCTTCGGTTTCGGGTTTCCGCCATTTCGCGGCGGCCCGCTGCGGCACGCCGACGACCTCGGCGCGGCGCGCATCGTCGGGGAGCTCGAGCGCCTCGCCGAGCGTTACGGCCCCCGCTTCGCGCCGAGCGAGGCCCTGCGCGACCAGGCGGCCCAGGGTGGCAAGTTCTATCCCTGATGCTGCGGACCGGTCTCCTGTGGCTCAGCGAGCAGCCCCGCATCTTCCGCTTTATCCGAGGCAACGGCCTGGCGCGCCGCTGCGCGTCGCGTTTCGTCGCCGGCGAGACCGTGGACTCGGGCGTCGCCGCCCTCAAGAGCCTGAACGCGGCGGGCATCACCGCGAGCCTCGACGTGCTGGGCGAATCGGTGCACACCGCCGCCGAGGCGCACGCCGCCCGCGACACCTACCTCGAGACGCTCGACCGCATCCGGGCCGCCGGAGCGGCGGCGAACGTCTCGCTCAAGCTCACCCAGATGGGGCTCGACATCGACGAACGCCTGTGCGTCGAAAACCTCCGCGCCATCATCGCGCGGGCCCAGGGGTACGGCTCGTTCGTGCGCATCGACATGGAGCAGTCGGAGTACGCCGAGCGCACGCTGCAGCTGTTCAAGCGGACGTTCCACCCGGAGTTCGGGAACACGGTGGGGGTGGTACTGCAATCCTACCTGCGCCGCACCGAGCAGGACGTGGAGCAAATGATCGCGCTCGGCGCGCGCGTGCGGCTGTGCAAGGGCGCCTACCAGGAGCCCGCGACGGTCGCATTCCCCGGCAAACGCGACGTGGATACGACCTACGTGGGCTGCATGGAGCGGCTGTTGCTGCGCGGCACGTATCCCGGCATCGCCACGCACGACGCGCGCATCATCGAGCACGCCAAGACCTTCGCGCGCGACAAGGGTGTCGCCCCCGCCCGGTTCGAGTTTCAGATGTTGTACGGCGTGCGGCGCGACCTGCAGATCGCGCTGCGACGCCAGGGCTACAACGTCCGTGTGTACGTGCCGTTCGGCACCCAGTGGTATCCCTATCTCATGCGCCGCCTCGCCGAGCGGCCCGCCAACGTGGCGTTTCTGCTCGGCAACGTGCTGCGGGAGTCTCTACGGCGGAGCTGACGGACGACACGCTCGGCGGCTACTGGCGCGTGCACGAGCGCGCCCCCGCGTTCGGCGGCGCCGACGGGCGACCCTACTCGGTGGGCACCTTCGTGGACGAGACGCCGGACGCGCAGGGCCGCTACGGCGCGGCCCTGCTGTTCGTGCAGTGGTCCGACGCGGGCGACCGGCCCGTCGGCCATCTCGAGACCGAATACCTCGCCTCCGGGGCGTCGCCGGCGGAAGCACTCGCGCCGCTGCTCGCGCTCACGCTGCACGAGCTGAAGCATCATCTGGACCGCTGCATCGAGCGGCAGGGACGCGCATGACCAGCGGCGTGGTCCTGGCCCGCACCGGTGCGAGCTACCGCGTGCACACGGACCAGGGCGAAGTCACGGCCACGCTGCGCGGCCGGCTCAAGCACAAGGACGACGACCGTGTCGTGGCGGGCGACGTGGTGGAGCTGGAAGTGGGCGCCGACCGCACCGCGACCATCTCCCGCGTGCGGCCCCGCCGCTCGGTGCTGGCGCGCCGCGCCGCCGCCGGAGACCGCGTCGGGCGGCGCGCGCAGCCGATCGCGGCCAACGTGGACCAGGTCGTCGTCGTGGCGGCGACGCGCGACCCGGACCCCAATCCACGCATGCTCGACCGGTTTCTCGTGATCGCGGAGGCGAATCGCCTGCCGGCCGTGATCGTCCTGAACAAGATCGAGCTCGACCGCGCCGCGCTCGAGCCCCTGGTCGCGCGCTATGCGCCGGCCGGCTACCAGGTCCTGGCCACCTCCGTCACCCAGACCATCGGCCTGCCCGCGCTGCGCGACCTGCTGCGGGGCCGCGAGTCGGTCCTCGCCGGCCAGTCGGGCGTCGGCAAGTCGAGTCTCCTGAACGCGCTCTACCCCGGATTGGACCTCCGCATCGGCGAGATCAGCGAGAAATGGGGCACCGGCAGGCACACGACCCGCGCCGCCCTGCTGGTGCCGCTGGCGGGGGGCGGCTATGTGGTCGACACGCCCGGGCTGCGCGAGGTGGGAACGTGGGGGATCGACCCAGAGCTCCTCGCCCTTTGCTTCCCCGAGTTCCGCCGCTTCCTGGATCACTGTCGCTTCGACGACTGCCGCCACCTCGCCGAGCCGGGATGCGCGGTGCGTCAGGCCGCGGCGCACCACGTCGTCGAGCCCGACCGGCTGGAGTCCTACCAGCGGGTCTACGAGGAGATCAACGTTCCTTCTTGGTCCAGCGGTCGGCGTCGCGCGAGGTGACCTTCGCCATCATCCGGGCGAACGCGTCGTCCAGGTCGATGTGCTGAGAGTTGGCGATGCAGATCACGACGAACACAATGTCGGCGAGCTCCATGGCCAAGGACCCCTCGGCTTCCCCCTGTTTCTTGGTCTTTTCCCCGAACCGGTGGTTGATCTCGCGAGCCAGCTCGCCCACCTCTTCGGTGAGCCGGGCCAGGTTGGTGAGCGGCGAGAAGTAGCCCTCCTTATATTGACCGATCCAGCGGTCGACCGTCTGCTGGGCGTCGCGCAAAGACACGAGAGACTCCGGGGAATCGTGAACGCCGAACTGCCGCCGCTCGTCGCGCCGTTTCGCGGTGAGCGGTTTGCCTCCCGCGACCGCCTCAGCGCGTTGGTGGCGCCCCCCTACGACGTGATCTCCAAAGAGGAGCGCGCGCGCTACGCGGCGCAGGACCCCCACAATATCGTCCACCTCATCCTGCCGGAAGCCGCCGGCGGGGACCGGTATGCGCACGCCGCGGCCCAGCTCGCTGCGTGGCGCGACGCCGGCGTGCTGCGCGCCGACCCCGCGGACTCGGTCTACGTCGTCGCGCAGGACTACACGCTTCCCTCGGGAGAGCGGCGCACCCGCACCGGGATGTTCGCCGCGGTGCGGGCCGAGCCGTTTTCCACCCGCCGCGTGCGCCCGCACGAGCAGACGCACTCGGCGCCCAAAGCGGACCGGCTCGCGTTGCTCCGCGCCACCCGGACCAACCTGGAATCCATCTTTCTACTCGCCCCCGATCCGGATCGCGCCCTGGCGCGCGCGCTGGTGCAGGCCGCGTCCGGCGCGCCCGCGGCCCGGGCCGAGCTCGACGGCGTGGGGATGCGCCTGTGGGTGGTGTCCGGGGACAAAGCCGCGGAGCTGTCCCGCGTCGCGGGAGGCGCCCAGCTGTATATCGCCGACGGCCACCACCGCTACGAGACGGCGGTCGCCTACGCCCAGGAGACGCCCGGCGCCGACCGCCTACTCGCCTTCGTCGTGTCGGCGGGAGATCCCGGCCTCGCGATCCTCCCCACTCATCGGATCATCTTTGGCTCCGGGCGGGACGCCACCAAGCTGCTCGAGGGGTGGCGCCGCTGGTTCGACGTGGGACGGGTCGCGCCCTGCATGGACCGGGTCGAACGGCTCGCCGAGCTGGGACAGCAGGGGACGGCCTGCATCGTCGCCTTCCCCGGGGCCTACGACGTTACGCTGGTCTTGAAGCGCGGGGTGTCGCTCGATGGCGCCCCGGGTCTCGGAAATGCGCCCACGATCCGCGCGCTCGACGTCGCCCGCATCGAAGCACTCGTGGTCCAGTACATCCTCGGCGCGGATCCGGCGACGCCGTCGCTGGGCTACACGGCCGATCCCCGGGCGGCGTTCGACGCGGTGCGCAACGGCAAAGCCGCCGCAGCCGTCCTCCTCAATCCCACCAAAGTGGACGACGTGTTCGCGGTCGCCGACGCCGGCGAGGTCATGCCGCCCAAGTCGACCTACTTCGTGCCCAAGGTGCCGAGCGGGCTGGTGCTGCGGTCGCTCGCGTAGCTCGTCGCGACACCACACGCTGCGCTCGGGATGCGGCACGGTTTTTGACAATTGCGGGGAGCGTGAGGCACACGCTCCCCGCTTCGTTCGCCGCGCTTGGCCTCGTGCTCGCGCAATCGTGCACGGACGCGCCACGTGGCCCGAGCGCCACGGCTCCCATCGAGACCGTCGTCGGCGCGACACCGGCCGAGGTCCTCGTCGGCGCCGGCAACATCGCCACCTGCGGTGGCGACGAAGACGAAGCCACGGCGAAGCTGCTGGACGGCATTCCGGGCACGGTGGTCACGCTCGGCGACAACGCATTCCCCCATGGTACGTTGGCCGACTACACCACCTGCTACGACCCGACGTGGGGGCGCCACAAGGACCGCACCCAGGCCGTGCTCGGCAATCACGACTACGACGCGGGCAACGCCGATGGCGCGTTCGCTTACTTTGGAGACCGCGCCGGCCCGCGCGGGCTGGGCTACTACAGCGTCGACCTCGGGGCGTGGCACGTCATCGTGCTGAACGACAACATCCCGTTCGGGCCGGGATCGGCGCAGGACCAGTGGCTCGTCAACGATCTGGCCGCGACCACCGCGCGTTGCACGCTTGCCATGTGGCACGTGCCACTGTTTCTGTCGTCCAACTTCGACGGGTACACCGTCAACGACGACCGCAAGCCGTTGTGGGACCGGCTCTACGCGGCGCACGTGGACGTCGTGCTCAACGGGCACGCGCACCACTACGAGCGGTTCGCACCGATGCGGCCCGACGGCACGCGCGATGACGCGGCGGGGATCCGCGAGATAAACGTCGGGACCGGTGGTGAGAGCATGGACGAGGTCACCACGGTCGCGATCCATCCGAACAGCGAAGTCCGTGGCTTCACGTACGGGGTGCTGAAGGTGACACTCGAGGACGGCGGCTACGCCTGGCAGTTCGTTCCCGTGGCCGGCGAGACGTTCACCGACTCGGGCCAAGGCTCCTGCCACGGAGCGGCGGGCGAGAATCACGCCCCCTCGGCGAATCCCGGCGGCCCCTACCGCTCCGAAGATGTAGTGAGCTTCGACGGAACTACGTCGTACGATCCGGACGGAGACGCGCTCACCTACGCGTGGGACTTGGGCGATGGGTCCACCGCCACAGGCGCGCAGCCGACCCACACGTACGCGGCGGACGGTACCTACACGGTGACGCTCACGGTCACCGATGCGCGGGGGGCGGCGAGCGCGCCGGTGCAAACCACGGCGACCGTCGGCAACATCCCTCCCACGGTGCACGCCGGCGGCGACACGCAGAGCGCCCCCGGGGTCTTCACGCTGCACGCGACGTTCAGCGACCCGGGCGCCAACGATGCGCCGTGGTCTTACGAGATCACCTGGGGGGATGGGTTCTCGACCCAGGGGGAGACCTCGAGCCCGTCCGACGAGATCTCGCGCTCTCACCTCTATGTGCTGCCCGGCACCTATACCGTCCGGGTCACCGTCACGGACAAGGACGGCGGGGCGGGCGCGGACCAGCTCGCCCTCACGGTCACGCTGACGCCGTAGTCCTCCCGCGGGGCTGCGGGCGCTGTATTTTCCCCGGCATGCCGCGACCCCGTGACCGCGTCCTGCAAAATCTCGAAGCGATCTACCGCGAAGCCTACGATCGCGCCAAGACCGCGGGCGACCAGGCCCGTATGGCGGATCTCGACGCCGCCTACCAGCGCGAGCAGCTGCTGCTCGAAGTGCTGCTGGACATCCGCGACGCCCTCACGACCGGAGCCGCGCCCCGCGGCGAAGGCCGCGGCGACCAGGCAGCGGGGTCGGATCCGATCGCCGCGCTCGAAACGATTCATCGCATCACCAAACTCCGCTGAGGACCCCGCTTATGATCCGGAGCCCGGCCGCGGCCGTGCTGTGCCTTTCCCTCGCCGCCTGCGGCGGCAAGGCCGACCTCGTGGTCACGGGCGGAGTCCTCTGGACCGGACTCTCGCACGGCGCGCCGCGACCGGGCGCGGTCGCGATCGCGCGGGGGAAGATCGTCGCCGTGGGGGACTCCGCCGCGGTGGCGCGGTACCTCGGTCCCCGGACGACCCTGGTGCGCGCCGCCGGCGGGCTCGTCATGCCCGGCTTTACCGACGGCCACACCCACTTCATTGACGGCGGGTTCCAGCTCGCCTCCGTGGACCTGCGGGACGCGGCGACGCCCGCGGAGTTCGTCCGTCGCATCCACGTGTACGCCAAGACGCTCAAGCCGGGCGAGTGGATCCTGGGCGGCGACTGGGATCACACCCGCTGGCCTGGACAGCGGCTGCCTCAGCACCAGTGGATCGATTCGGTGACGCCGGATAATCCTGTCTTCGTGAGTCGGCTGGACGGGCACGAGGCGCTCGCTAACGCCGCCGCGATGCGCGCGGCGGGCGTCACGAAGGCAACGCCTACGCCCCCGGGCGGCGAGATCCTGCACGACGCGCGGACGGGGGAGCCGACGGGCATCTTCAAGGACGGGGCGCTCGACGTCATCGGACGGGCCGTCCCCGAGCCGTCGCCCGAGCGGCGCGACTCGGCGCTGGCGCGCGCCCTGGCCCATGCCGCTCGCCTGGGCGTGACCGCTACTGCCCACATGTCCGCCTCGTGGGCGGACCTGGCCAGCTACCGCCGTCTCGAGCGGGCCGGACGGCTCACGCTGCGGGTGGCGCTCTACTTACCGCTCGATGCCTGGCGTGCCGTGGCCGATACCGTGCGGCGGGCGGGGAGCGCCGCCGACGCCTGGGTAAAGATCGGCGGGGTGAAGGGCTTCATGGACGGATCGGCGGGCTCGCGGACCGCGTACTTCTTCGACCCCTACAGCGACTCCGCCGGATACAACGGACTGCTGCAGCACCCCGAGGCCGACATGCGCAGCTGGATCGGCAACGCGGACTCCGCCGGGCTTCAGGTCGCGGTCCATGCGATCGGGGATCGCGCCAACGCGATCCTCCTGTCGATCTACGACAGCGTCGCGCGGGCGCACGGTCGGCGCGACCGCCGCTTTCGCGTCGAGCACGCCCAACACCTCCGTCCGCAGGACATCCCGCGGTTCGGGAACTTGGGCGTGATCGCGTCGATGCAGCCGTACCACGCCATCGACGACGGCCGTTGGGTGGAGCAGCGCATCGGCCCGGTGCGGGTCAGGACGACGTACGCGTTCCGCACCCTGCTCGCCACCGGTGCCACCTTGGCCTTGGGCTCCGACTGGACCGTCGCGCCGCTCGACCCCGTGCTCGGCGTGTACGCCGCGGTGTCGCGGCGCACGCTCGATGGCAAGAATCCCAACGGCTGGATCCCGGAGCAGAAGATCGGTGTGGACGAGGCGCTGCGCGCCTATACCTGGGGGAACGCCCTCGCAACCTTCGACGAGCGCACGCGCGGCGTTCTCGCCCCCGGCTTCGACGCCGACGTCGTCGTGCTCGACCGCAATCTCTTCACGCTGCCCGCCGATTCGCTCGATCAGGCGCGCGTGCGCTGCACCATTGTCGGCGGCAAGGTCGTCTACGCGGCACCGTGACGCGCCACCCGCGCCCCGCGTCCCGAGCCCCTATTCCCTATATTCCAGCCCCGCCTCCTGCGTCGTGAGCGGCTGGGCGCCTTCGTGCTCGACCCCTGCTTCGAGCACCTCGCCCAACACCAGCGTGTGATCCCCGCTCGGGAGTGTGGCCACGACGCGGCACTCGACCCATCCGAGCGCGTCGGCCAGCACCGGGACGCCCGACGTGGGCGCAGGTTTGGTCTTGATGCCCTTGAGCTTGTGGGGGGCGCCGGTCGACGCACGACCCAGCTTCTCGGCCACGTCGCGTTGACCGGCGCGCAGCACGCTGATCGCGAAATGGTGGGCGTCGCGGATCATGCCGATCGTCCTGGAGCGGTTCTCCACCGCCGCGACGACCATCGGCGGCTGGAACGAGGCCTGGCTGACCCAGCTGGCCGTCATCCCGTGCTCCTCGCCGCCGTGCTTCACGGTCAAGGCGTGCAGGCCGCAGGCAAAGCGCTCGAGCACGTCGTGCATCGCCGCTCGGTTCATGTCGGCAAATATTGCACGTCCGACTATCTTTGAGCCATGGCGACGCGCACGCAACTCGGGCCCCGGGCCGCCAAGGCGCTGTCCAAGGCCGACCTGCTTGACATGTGCCGGTTGATGCTCTTGTCGCGGCGCCTCGACGACAAGGAGATCCAGCTCAAGCGTCAGAACAAGATCTACTTCCAGATTTCCGGCGCCGGACACGAAGCCGTGCTCGTCGCCGCCGCCCGGGCACTCCGTCCCGCCTACGATTGGTTCTACCCGTATTATCGCGACCGCGCCCTCTGTCTCGGGCTGGGCATGACCCCCACCGAGATGCTGCTGTCTGCGGTCGGCGCCGCCGACGATCCCAACTCCGGTGGCCGGCAGATGCCGTCCCACTGGGGGCACAAGGCGCTGCACATCGTGAGCCAATCGAGCCCGACCGGGACCCAGTTCCTGCAGGCGGTGGGCTGTGCCGAAGCGTGGCTCCGGTCCGCGCACCTCGACGCCGTCCCCGACAAGCCCACCCGGAGCGACGGGCTCGTGTACGTCTCGGCGGGCGACGGCACGACGAGCGAAGGGGAGTTCTGGGAAGCCCTGAACAGCGCCAGCAACCTGAAGCTGCCGATCCTCTTCCTCATTGAGGACAACGGCTACGCGATTTCGGTGCCCGTCGAGGTCCAGACGGCCGGTGGCTCTGTGTCGCGGCTCGTCAAGACGTTCCCCGGCTTGCTGGTCGAGGAAGTCGACGGCTGCGATCCGGTCGCCTCGTACGACGTGCTGCTGCGCGCCTCGGAGTACGTGCGCCAGCGCAAAGGCCCCGCCTTGGTGCACGCCCACGTCATCCGGCCGTACTCGCATTCCCTTTCGGACGACGAGGTGCTGTACCGCCCGCCCAAAGAGCGCGACGAAGACGCGCGCCGCGACGGCGTGCAGGCGTTCCCGAAGCGCCTGATCGCCGACGGCGTCGCCACCGAGGCGGAGATCGAGGCCATCAAGCGGCAGGTGGAGGAGGAGATCGCCGTCGCCGCCGAGATGGCGCTGGCGTCGCCCCAACCCAAGCCCGAGAGCGCGCTGTCGTACGTCTACTCGCCCGACGTCGATCCGACCTCGGAGCAGTTCGACACCGAGGACGATCCCCAGTTCGGCGGCGATCCGACCACGATGGTGGATCTTCTCAACACCTGCCTCAAGGACGAGATGGCGCGCGATCCCCGCATTCTCGTGTTCGGCCAAGACGTCGCCGACGCCAGCCGCGAGCAGTACCTCGCGCAGGTGAAGGGCAAGGGTGGCGTCTTCAAGGTCACGTGGGGGTTGCAGCGCCAGTTCGGCAGCGACCGCGTGTACAACTCGCCACTCGCCGAGGCGAATATCGTGGGCCGGGCCATCGGTCTCGCGACCCGCGGCTTAAAGCCCGTCGTGGAGATCCAGTTTTTCGATTACATCTGGCCCGCCTACCATCAGCTGCGTAACGAGCTGGCGACGCTGCGCTGGCGCTCGAACAACGCGTTCAGCTGTCCCGCGGTCGTCCGCGTGACTTACGGTGGCTACTTGAAGGGCGGCTCGATCTATCACTCGCAGACGGGCGCCGTGGTCTTCACCGCCGTGCCGGGGCTGCGCGTGGTCTGCCCCAGCTCCGCACTCGATGCGAACGGCCTGCTTCGGACCGCCATCCGGTGCGACGACCCCGTGCTGTTCCTCGAGCACAAGCACCTCTACCGCCAGACGTACAATAAGGCGCCCAACCCCGGTCCCAACTTCATGATCCCGTTCGGCAAGGCGAAGCGCGTGCGCGAGGGTCGGCACCTGACCGTGGTGACGTACGGCGCCGTGGTGCAGCGCTCGCTCGTCGCGGCCAAGCAGCTCGAGGAGCAGGACGGCGTGAGCGTCGAAGTGCTCGATCTGCGGAGTCTCTCCCCAGTCGACTGGGAAGCGATCGCGACGTCCGTCCGCAAGACCAACAAAGTGCTGGTGGCGTACGAGGACTCGCTCTCGTGGGGCTACGGCGCGGAGATCGCCGCGCGCATCGCCGACGACTGCTTTCCCTGGCTCGACGCCCCCGTGAAGCGCGTGGCGTCGACCGACACGTTCGTGGGCTACGCCCCCGATCTCGAGGATTTCATCCTGCCGCAGGTAGAAGATCTCGTTCAAGCGATGCGCCTGCTGCATGCGTTCTAACGCGGCGCGCGCGTACAGCCTGCTGTTTTTCTTCTCCGGGGCCACGGGTCTCGTGTACGAGCTCCTCTGGGTTCGGATCCTGTACCAGGCCTTCGGGTCCACCATCCAGTCCATCACGACCGTCGTCGCGGCCTACATGGGCGGCCTCGGCCTCGGCGCCTGGCTGCTCGGGCGGAAAGCGGACCGCCATGCAAGGCCCGCCGCGCTCTATGGCTGGCTCGAGATCGCGATCGGCGCGTTCGGGCTCGCGTCGCCGTTCGTCCTCTCGCTGGCGCACCGGGTCTATATCGGCGCCGCCGGAGCGCTCGCCCTGGGCGGCGCCGCGAGCGTCGCGCTGCGCTTCGGTCTCGCGGCGCTCGTGTTGCTCGTGCCGACCACGCTCATGGGAGGAACGCTGCCGGCCCTGACGAAGGGATTCATGGGCGTGGAGCGGGATCGGCTGCAGACCTCCTTGGGGCGACTGTACGCGCTCAATACGCTCGGCGCCGTCGTCGGCACGGCCCTCGCCGGATTCTTCCTGATCGAACGGGTGGGGATTCGCCCCTCACTCTACGGGACGGCCGCGCTGAACCTGGCCCTCGGGGCAGCGGCACTCGCGCTGGCGCGACCGCTCGAGCCGAGCCCTGCGGCGCCGTCATCCACCGCGCGCCCGTCGGATCTCACGCGACGCGTAGCCCTCGCCCTCCTCGCGGTGACGGCGTTTGCGTCGTTGCTCGACGAGATCGCCTGGACCCGCGTCCTCGTGATGGTAGTCGGGGGCTCGACCTACGCCTTCACGCTCGTGCTGCTCGTGTTCCTGCTTGGCATCGGCCTGGGCAGCGCGTTCGTCGCGCGGCGGGGCCCCGGCCGGCCGCCGCCGGTGGCCGACGCGGCGCTCGCCCAGGGGATCACCGGAGCCGGGGCGGCGCTGTTGCTCGCGTTCTTCGGCGCGCTCCCCCTCTACGTCATCCGGGTGTTCGGGCATCCCGGCTTCGACGCGACCCAACGCCTTGCCCTGCTGGGCCTCGCGGTCGGTGCCGTGGTGCTGATTCCCGCGGTCGGGATGGGGTTGAGCTTCCCGCTCATCGCGGACCTCGCCGCGCCGCGGGACGCGGCCCGCGGCGCCGACGTCGGCGTCGCCTACGCCCTCAACACGCTCGGCAGCATCGTGGGCGCGGTGCTCACGGGCTTCGTGCTCGTCGTCACCTTCGGCACCGAGACCACCCTGCGGCTGGGTCTCGTCATCAACGGCCTGGCTGCCCTGGTGCTCGCGACGCTCGCGGCGCGCGGAGTGGCGGAAGGCTCGGCGGAGCACCGCGCCTTGCGTCTCCGCGTGCTCGTGGCGGGAGGACTCGGGAGCATTGCGCTCGGCGCCGCCTTCGGCGCCCCGGGCTGGGGCTCCCGCTTGATTGATCTCGGCCCCACCATCTATGCGCGCGACCCCATGGGCCCCGCCGCGCGCCAGGCCTTCCTCGCCCACCGCGGAGCGCGCCAGCTCGCATTCCGTGAGGGCTGGAACGCGACCGTCAGCGTCTGGGAGGGCGTCAGCGGCCGCACGCTCCGCGTCAACGGCAAGGTCGACGCCTCGGACCAGGGGGACATGGACACCCAGATCATGCTCGGGTTGGCTCCGGCGGCGGCACGCCCGGAGGCCACATCGGCCCTGGTGATCGGGTTCGGAAGCGGCGTCACGACGCGCGTGTTGGCCGATGTCCCGGGCATGCGGCGTGTGCGCGTGGTGGAGATCGAGCCTGCCGTTCTGTCCGTGCGCGGGCTGTTCGCCCGTGTGAACGACTCGGTGTTGGCGCGGCCGATCGTGTCGGCGGTGACGGACGACGCGCGCAGCGCGCTCCAATTGCGCCGCGATCAGTTCGACCTCATCGTCTCCGAGCCGTCCAATCCATGGGTCGCTGGCGTCGCGACGCTCTATACGCCGGAGTTCTTCCAAATCGTGCGCTCGCGTCTCGCCGACGGAGGTGTGTTCAGCCAGTGGGTGCAGCTCTACCAGCTGCCCCTCCCCGTGGTCGCCGGGATCGTGCACAACGTGCGCGCCGTGTTCCCTCACGTGGAGGTGTGGTTTTCCTCGAGCCTCGACCTCATGATCCTCGCTTCCGACCGCCCCCTCCGGTACGATCGAGCCTGGATCGGACGGCTGTTGGCCCCGGACACGCCGTTAGGAGGCCTGAGCCGAGAATGGCTCGGGATCGACTCCGTGGGCGATCACTTCGGCCGCCGCCTGCTGGACGAAGCCGGCGTCGCGCAGCTCGCCGAGCGAGGTACGCTCACCCACCGGGACGACCGTCCCGAGCTCGAGTTCGTGGCGGCGCGCCGGTTCCTCGACCCCGTGTGGGACTCGCACGTCTTCGACTCCCTCATGGACCTGGAGGTCCGCGTCGGCGGCCACCCGGGCACCACCCCGGTGCTGCTGGCGCGCGCCATGACCTCGCCGCGCATCCCGTCCACCCAGGGCCCGATCCTCGAGGCCGCGCACCGCGCCCAACCCGACAACCCGGTCTGGTTGGTGCGCGTCGCGCGCATGCGCTTCGCAGCGGGCGACAGCGCGTTCGCGGACAGCGTCCTGCCGGGCCTGGTCCGCACGCGCAACCCTGAGGCATTGCTGTTCGCTGCTGCTCTCGCGGCGCGACGGGGGGACCAGCGGCGGCGCGCCGCCCTGTTGCGGGAGGCCCTGGCCCGCGGTGGCGATACGGCGGAAGCCGAAGCAGGCCTGGCCGCGGTCGCCGCGCGCGACGCGGATTGGCCGGGCACCGCCGCGGCGTTGCGCCGCTCGCTCGCGATCGGCCGGGCCACCTATCGCCACCCGTTCCCCGCGGGCATGCTGCACGATCCGCTCGCCGCCCTCGCTCTCACGGGACCAATCCGACTGGCCGACAGCGTACTGGCCGCTGCGTGGCTGGCACATCCCGGGTGGACCACGCCGTACGAGCTCCGCGCCGCGATCGCCCTCCGGGACGGCCGCTGCGACGACGCCGCCTCTCAGTTCCTGGCGTTGGCGGAGTTTGGGATCGAGGTGACGGATGCGCCGGACCGCCTCATGCGCTGCCGCGGACGCGAGGCGCGCTAAGCCCCGGGCTGCTCGCCCAGCGCCTGCTTGATCTCTCCGGCGGCGGCGATCACGTGGTCCACGTCGCGCGACAGGGCACGCGCCTGTTGCGTGGCGCGCGTGAGGTCGTCCAGCGCCACCGCCACGCCGGCCGAGCGCAGGCGCAGCAGGTCGAACCGCACGTTCTGCATCGCCAGCACGCACGACTCCAGCTGGTCCGCCACCAGCTGGCGCCGGGTGAGCAGGTCGGTGAGCGCCTGGCGCTGGCGGTTGAGCAGGCTCACCTGCCGGTCGCGCTCGACTCCGTCCGGCTGGCGCCTGGTCGCCTCGATCTTCTCCTCCAGCCGTCTCAAGGCCCCCTGGTCCACGCTCCCGCTCATCGCCTGCAGCGTGCGCGCCAGCTCCTCGGCTCGATTGAGCAGGGAGTCCGCCGTGGCCACGATGTCGGGGAGCAGCTTCCGCTCCGACTTGGGCAGCCGATCCACGATCCGCAGGATGGCTTTCCGATCGCTGCGGGCCTGCTGGATCGACTCGGTCTCGTGGCCGAACTCGTCCGTCGTGGCGCGCGGCAGCTCCACCGGGCGCCTGCCTCCGGCGGCGAGGCGTGCCCCGATCGCGTCGGGTGCGGGCGGGCGGGCGAGCACGTCGCGCCAGGAATACCCGGCGTGCCACAGCCGCACCACGCGGGGGACCAGCACCGTCCCCGCCCAGATGCCCGCGACGAAGATCGACCAGCTCGGCCGGTGCGGCCCCGTCGCGACGTTGATCATGAAGAGCGAGCCACACACCGACGCCCACGTGACGAACCGGCTCCGCAGCTCGCGCACGATCTCGGGCTCCCCGCTCGGCGCGAGCTGCGGGCGCTCCTGTATCCGCTCCAGCCGCCGGACGGCCCGCTCGGCGGTGGCGCGTCTCGCAGGCGGCGGCTCGCGCCCCGGCGGGGGAACCGGCCGTCCCCGCGCCGGGCTGGAGCGCCGCGGCTGGTACATCGTGGCGCTGCGCGCCTCGAGCGCCCGCCGCAGCGCGTCCGCCGTGGGCCAGCGATCTTCCGGCTCCTTCTCGAGCGACCGCATCACGCACGCGGCGAGGTCTTCGGGAACGTCCGGCCGCTTGTCCGTGACGAGCGGCGCTCGCTCTGTGATCTGCTTCATCAGGATGCCCGGCACTGTGGGGGCCTGGAACGGCAGCTCCCCCGCCAGCGTCTGATACCCCACCACTCCCAGGCTGTAGATGTCCGAGCGCCCGTCGATCTCGCGGTCGCCCGCCGCTTGCTCCGGGCTCATGTAGTGCGGAGTCCCGATGGCCACTCCGGTCGCCGTGAGCGTCGCGGAACCCGTCGACGACGAGAGCGCCTTCGCGATGCCGAAATCGGTGACCACGACCCGGCCGCGACTGCCCTCCAGCAAGATGTTGTCCGGCTTCACGTCGCGGTGAATGATCCCCAGCGCGTGGGCGGCCCCGAGCGCGTCCGCCGTCTCCAGCATGATGCGACGCGCCTCGTCCGGCGGCAGCCGGCCGCGTCGCTTGAGCTTCGCGCCCAGCGACTCTCCGTCGACATACGCCATCACGAAGTACACGAGCCCGTCCGGCCCCTCGCCCACGGAGTGGATCGGCACGATGTGGGGGTGCGACAGGCGGGCCGCGGTCTCCGCCTCGCGCAGAAAGCGCAACCGGATTTCCTCGCGGAACGCGAGCTCGGGTGGGAGCACCTTGACGGCGACCCGGCGCTTCAACCGCTCGTCACGCGCGTTGTAGACGACGCCCATCCCGCCCCGGCCGATTTCCCCTTCGACGGTATAGGCGCTGCCGAGCGCCTGTACCAGGCGGGCCGCGAGTGCCTTGTCTGCTTGGTTCATCCCAGCTCGCGTGAAGTGCGCGCGGATAGATTAGCCGCCGTGGAGCGGGCGTGCAACCTGTAAGCGCCTCTTCACTTACGGACGCACGCGCCAAGGCGACGGGCCACGCCGTCCACGCAATGGCTATTCGGCAGCGTCTGCCTAATTGACCGCCAAGCGATGGAACGGTCGTGCTCAGTTAGACGTTTTTCCTTGGCATGAACGATGCTATCGACCGCTGGCGATATGCAGCGGCAAGACCCTGACAAAGAGATCGAACCTATGTCCGAGAGACTGACGCTCCCGGTGCTTCCACTCCGGGAGGTCGTGTTATTTCCGGGTGTGGCCGCGCCGATCGGCGCCGGACGGCCGGCGACGTTGCGCGCCATCGAAGCGGCCTTGAAGAGCGAGTCGCATCTCATCTTCGCGGTGGCCCAGCGCGAGAACGTCGATACCGTGACCCCCGGCGTGCTGTACACGACGGGGACCATCGCCAAGATCAGCCAGATCCAGCGCGGGCTGGGCGGCGTGCAGCTGCTGTTGCACGGCGAGAACCGGGCGATGGCGCTGCACTATAGCGAGAACGGTCGCTACCTCGAGGCCATCGTGCGCGAGGTGGAAGACCTTCCTCCGCTCAACCCCGGTGACCCGGCCTTCGTCGGGCTGCATCGTGAAGCACGTGGGCGCGCCGCCGAGCTGGGCCAGAAATCGGGGCTTCCCGAAGATGTGGTCCGGCAGGTGCTCGAGGGCGTGGCCGACCCCGGGCGGCTGGCAGACCTCGTCGCCGGTTACCTCGAGATCCCGCCGGCCGAGCGCCAGGGGCTGCTTGAAACGCTGTCCGTGGAAGACCGGCTGCGGCGCGTCCTGGTCCATGTGCAGCGCCAGATCGGCGTGCTGGACGCGCAGGAGCAGATCAAGTCGCAGGTGCAGGAGGAGCTGGGCGAGCGCCAGCGGGAGATGTTCTTGCGAGAGCAGCTGAAGGCGATCCGCAAGGAGCTCGGGGAAGAGAACGACGTGGTCGAGGTGGACGAGCTGCGGAAGCGCCTCGGGGAACTGGACCTTCCCGAGGCCGCCAAGAAGGAGGTCGAGCGCGAGCTGCAGCGGCTGGAGCGGGCGAATCGCGATTCCATGGAAGCGCAGGTGATCCGTACGTACCTCGAGACCGTGGCCGAGTTGCCCTGGAACAAGCGGGCGGAGGAGTCGCTCGACTTGAAGCGCGCCGCGGAGATCCTGGAGCAGGATCACTACGGCCTGAGTGACGTGAAGAACCAGGTGCTCGAGTTCCTGGCGGTGCGCCAGCTGCGCCAGCGCGCCCCACAGCAAGCGGCCCAGGGCAACGACGACGACAAGGAAGCCAAGGGGCCCATTCTCCTGTTCGTCGGACCCCCGGGTGTGGGAAAAACGTCGATCGCGAAGTCGATCGCGCGGGCCATGGGTCGGCCGTACGTGCGCATCTCGCTCGGCGGCGCGCGCGACGAAGCGGACATCCGCGGCCACCGCCGCACCTACGTGGGCGCGATGCCCGGTCGCATCATCCAGGGCATGAAACAGGCAGGGGCCAAGAACCCGGTGTTCCTGCTCGACGAGGTCGACAAGCTGGGCGTGTCGTTCCAGGGCGACCCCGCCGCGGCCCTGCTCGAAGTGCTCGATCCGGCGCAGAACGATTCGTTCACGGATCATTATCTGGGAGTGCCGTTCGACCTGTCGGAGGTGTTGTTCATCGCGACGGCGAACTTCCCGCAGAGCATTCCGGGGCCCCTGCTCGACCGGCTGGAGATGGTGAACTTCGCCGGCTACACGGAGCGTGAGAAGCTCGAGATTGCCAGGCGCTACCTCGTGCCCCGGCAGCTGCGCGACAACGGGCTCTCGCCCGAGCAGCTCGAGATCACTGATGCCGCGTTGAGCGAGATCATCACCAGCTACACCCGCGAGGCGGGTGTGCGCCAGTTGGAGCGCGAGATCGGGAAGCTCGGCCGCAAGGTCGCACGCAAGATCGCGGACGGTGCGGCCGAGCGCATTCGGGTCGACGCGGGTAGTGTGGACGACCTGATTGGACGGCCCAAAGTCCATCCGGAGCACAAGGCGCGGGAAGATCAGGTGGGCGTGGCCACGGGCATGTACTACACGCCCGTCGGCGGCGATATCATGTTCGTCGAGGCGAGCGTGATGCGGGGCAAGGGCGAGCTCGTGCTGACCGGCCAGCTGGGCGACGTCATGAAGGAGTCGGCGCGGGCGGCCCTGACGTACGCCAAGTCGCACGCCGACCAGCTCGGCATTCCCGAGGAGGCGTTCCTCGACACGGACATTCACGTCCACGTCCCGGCGGGCGCCATCCCGAAAGACGGACCCTCGGCGGGCGTCACCATGGCGACGGCGCTCGTCTCCGCGCTGTCGCGGCGGCCGGCACGCCACGACCTGGCCATGACGGGTGAGATCACGCTGCGGGGCCGGGTGTTGCCGATTGGCGGAGTCAAGGAGAAGGTGCTGGGCGCCGTGCGCGCCGGCATCCGCACGGTCGTGCTGCCGAAGGAGAATGCGCCCGATCTCGAGGACCTCCCCGAGGACGTCCGCTCGTCGCTGGACGTGCACGTGGTGGAGGACCTGGACGAAGTCCTGACATTGGCGTTGCGCGGTGCGCGCTTCGAGGCGGGGCACCTAGTGTTCGACGGCGAAGCGCCGGTCGAGCCGAGCCTGGTCGCTAAGCACAACTGACGCTGCCGCTCCACGATGGATCTCCAGGCCCCCGGGCAACGCCCGGGGGCCTTCTTGTCATGGCTTCGTCACGGCCGGAACCTGCCCAACCCTTTCACCGTACGACCTGTCTAATCGTCCGACCAGGCTCGGGGGGCTTCCGTCATGCCGGCTATCGTCCTGTTCGCGATCCTGTTGCAGTCGACCGGCTCCTCTTCGGGCACCGGACCACCGTCCACTGCCAACCGGGCGTCCGCCGTGCGGGCGGCCAGCCCCGTCGTGATCGATGGCCGCGACGACGATGCCGTGTGGCGCCTGGCACCGGCGATCACCCAGTTCCGCGAGTTCCAGCCGAAGGAAGACGGCGACCCGCGCTACGCCACGGAGGCGAAGGTCGCCTACGACGACCGCAACCTCTACGTCTTCATCCGCGCGTTCGACCCCCATCCCGACAGCATCCTGAAGCTGCTCGCGCGCCGCGACGTGCGCGCCGCCACCGATCAGCTGAAGATCATGATCGATTCGTATCACGACCGGCGCAACGGCTTCGAGTTTGCCGTGAACCCGGCCGGGGTGAAGCGCGACTACGCGGTCTACAACGACAACCAGGAAGACGACGCCTGGGACGCGGTGTGGGACGTGGCCACGCAGGTCGACTCGCTCGGGTGGACGGCCGAGTTTCAGATCCCGCTTTCGCAGCTGCGCTATGTCCCGCGCGGCACCAACACGTTCGGGTTCGGGATCTGGCGTGACATCCAACGCTACACCGAGCGCGAGAGCTGGCCGCTGTACCGCAACTCGCAGGCGGGAATCTCCTCGCAGCTGGGCGAGCTGACCGGGCTGGTGGGCCTGCCCTCACCGCGCCGGCCGGAAATCGCGCCGTATATGCTGACCAAGAATGTGTCCGTTCCCACCGGCAGCGCCTTCGATCGGTCTCAAAGAGTCACCGGTGGTGCCGACCTGAAGTACGGAATCACGTCGAACCTCACGCTCGATGCGACCGTGAACCCCGACTTCGGGCAGGTAGAGCAGGATCCCTCGGTGCTCAACCTCACGGCATTCGAGACGTTCCTTCAGGAACGACGGCCATTTTTCGTCCAGGGCGCGGGCATCTTCCGCTTTGATGTGAATTGCAGCCAGGTGAACTGCAACGGCGAGGGGCTGTTTTATTCTCGGCGCATCGGGCGCGCGCCCCAGCGCGACTACGGCGAGCCGGGCTCTCCGACGGCCACCACGATCTATGGAGCCGCGAAGCTGACGGGCCGGCTGCCGGGCGGACAGAACGTCGGTGTCCTCGATGCCGTTACAGAGCGCGCCGCGAGCCCACTCGGCGAAACGATGGAGCCCACCACCAACTACGCCGTGGTGCGGACGCAGCAGGATTTCCGCAATGGTGAGAGCGGCGTCGGCATGATGTTCACGGCCGTGAATCGCAACCTCGACCAGTGGAGCCAGGACTTCCTGCGCCGGAGCGCCTACGTGGGCGCGGTCGACTTCCGGCACCGCTTTCTCCAGGGGCACTACCAGGTCTCGGGCTCGTTCGACCTGAGCCGGGTCGCGGGAACCGACTCGGCGATCGCCCGCACGCAACGGGATGCGGTTCACTTCTATCAGCGGCCCGGCGCCGGCGTGTCGTACGACCCCACCCGCACCAGCCTCTCGGGCAACGCCGAAGAACTCCTGTTCGGCAAGGTGGGCGGCGGCATTACCCGGTTCGAGACCAGCTACCTGCGTCGCTCCCAGGGGTTTGAGGCCAATGACCTCGGTTTCCTCCTGCAGGCGGACCAACAGAGTTGGAACACCTGGTTCGGCCTGCAGGCGCTGCATCCGTCTTCGATCTACCAGCAGGCGTTTTGGAACTTCAACTGGTGGCAATACTGGACGGCGGCAGGCACTCCCGTCGAGCGCGCGGCCAACACCAATGGCCATGTCATGCTGAAGAACCGCTGGTGGGTCCACGGCGGCGTCACCGTGGGCCAGCTCGGCACCACGTTCTGCGATCGCAACTGCTCGCGTGGGGGACCGGCCGTGCGGGTGGATCCGTATGTCGCCCCGTGGCTAGAGCTGGACGGCGACGGACGCCCCGCGTTCGTCCCATACATCTGGTTCAACTACTCGCGTCGCGACGGCGGTCGGTCGGAACGGTTCAACGGCAACGTGCAAGGCACTTACCGCATCGCCTCTCAGGTCAACACGTCGCTGACCCTGAGGGCGACGCACAACGTGAACGATGTGCAGCCCCGGGGCCCGGACTCGACGGGCACGCACTACAGGTTCGCGCATCTCGACCAGAAAGAGGTGTCGCTCACCGGCAGGGTCGACTACACGCTCTCGACCACGCTCACGTTGCAGCTGTACGCGCAGGCGTTCGTCAGCAAAGGGACCTATTCGAACCCACGTGAGCTCGCAGACCCGAACGCCGTCGCGTTCGACGATCGCTACCAACCGTTCGCCTTTGCGCCCGGCGGATTCAACGACAAGGAGTTCAACTCGACCACCGTGCTGCGGTGGGAATACCGTCCCGGCTCCACGCTGTTCGTAGTGTGGACGCAGGGGCGGGGCGACTATGTCTCGCTCCAAGGGCCGCGCTCGCTCAGGGGCGATTTCCAGGACCTGTTCGGGCTGCATCCCAACAACACGTTTCTCGTGAAGGCGTCCTACTGGATCAACTGGTAGGGCATCAGTGCGCCGCCACGCCGTCCAGCACCAACCGCACCGCTGCCTCTTTCCAGCGCTCGCGTAGCGCCGGCTCGTCGGCACCGAGCGGCGGGGCGCTCGTCGCGATCAGCGACTCGAGGCCAAGGTAGGCGACCATCAACACGAGGGCCTGGGCGGCCGCGAGGTGAGGGTCGACGTCGTCGCGCACCCGGCCCCGTCCCTGCCCTTCGGCGAGCAACACCACGAGCTGCTTGATGGCCGGCGCAAAGGGACGGGCGTCCGAGCGCCCGGCCGACGTGAGCAACAGGACCAGGTCGGGATGGTGGGCGAGGAAGTCGAACTGCTGCCCGAGCGCGGCCCGAATCCGGTCGAGGGGATCCCGGCCGGGGACGGGCAGCTCGCTGAGCGCCCGCTCGAGCTCGGCGGCGCCCTGGCCAAGCACGGCCGCAAACAGCCCGCGCTTCGAGTGGAAGTAGTAAAACAGCAGCTGCTTGTTCACACCGGCCCGGCGCGCGATCCGGGCCACCCGCGCACCGTCGAAGCCGTGCCGCGAGAACTCTTCGCTCGCCGCGGTGATGATCCGTAACGCTCTGCTGTTGCTGAGCTTTGGCTTCAGGGAGCTATTTCCTCAACCGAACGGTTGATGAAATATACGGTCCCGACCTCCAGGGGCCAGGTCACCGGGAATCCGTGGCAGCCCGTCCTTGAGGAATCCGATCAGCAGCCGGTTCACTTCGTCGGGGGCTTCTTCCTGCACTGCGTGACCGGCGCCGGGCACACTCAGGAACGCCGCGCGGGGGATCCCCGCCGCAAGGGCGCGTCCCAGCGTGATCGGTATCAGGCGATCGGCTTCTCCCCACAGCACCAGTGTGGGTGCAGCGATGTGGTCGAGTCGGCCCGCGAGCCCATCGAATCGGAACTCACGCAGCACGGCACGCAGCGAGCGCCCGTACTCGGGCTCCGCGACCGGCGCGTAGTACTGGTCTACGTCCGCATCGCTGACCTTGCGCGGGTCGGCGTAGGTGGCCTTGAGCAACCGCTCGGTGAGCCCCCGGCCCCGGAACGCGAACAGCAGGGGGCCAACGAGAGGCCAACGCCCCACGCGGAACAGTGGCGGCTCGCGGGCACCGAGTCCGGCCGAGCCGATGAGCACCAGGCCGCGCACCCGCTCGGGGTGCGCGATCGCGACTTCTGCGGCGATGGCCCCTCCCATCGAATGCCCGATGAGCACTGCGTCTGGGAGA